>Ga0208124_100066_pt1 | contig 71384 bp, 55 predicted proteins | sample LakWasM104_HOW12_2_FD_183922 | JGI IMG/M metagenome (GOLD analysis project Ga0208124, IMG submission 183922) | Freshwater sediment methanotrophic microbial communities from Lake Washington under simulated oxygen tension - Sediment Metagenome... | ecosystem: Environmental > Aquatic > Freshwater >...
CTAAAGCACCGGCAGCATAAGCATGGGTGTCTAAATTAAAAATACGTTTGACAATTTTATTGTTATCGGCCAATAACTTTTCGTTCATCTTGGCGCGGTAATCATTGAATTCTGTTACAATATCAGCCATTTTCTTTGAGTTTTTTATTGTAAACCAGTACCGAAATAAAGATACTCGCTTCGTAAATTAATAACATGGGTATGGCCACAATCAACTGACTCACCACATCTGGCGGCGTCACAATAGCGGCCACGATTAAGATAATCACAACAGCATACTTCCAATATTTTCTTAGGAATTTAGGCGTAACCAATCCTAATTTGGTCAGGAAAAAAATAATAATAGGCAATTCAAAAAACAAACCACTGGCAATCACCGAGGTTTTAATCATGCCGATATAGGAATCCAAACTAAACTGATTCTTAACCACATCACTAACCTTAAAGGTAGCAAAGAAATTCACCGACATGGGTATGACCACAAAGTAGCCAAACAAAACGCCCAAGAAAAATAAAAAAGAAGCGACAAAAATGAATAGTTTGGCACTTTTACGTTCCTTTTCGTACAAGGCCGGACTAATAAAAGACCACAACAGCCATAAGATATAGGGGAAGGCGAGAATGAAACCAGCAGTTATACATATCCAAACTAAAATATTGACCTGTCCTTCCATATCCGTATTTTGAATAATGAAAGGCAAACTTTCCACACAAATGCTGTCTTTAAAACCTACATAATGCGACAAGTCGCAAAAGAACGTATAGGTCACAAAGTCGACACGAGTAGGTCCAAAAATTATGGTGTCAAAGACGTAGTCACTAACAAAGAAAGTAACCGTAGCCATGATAATTACGGCAATGGTGGCACGTACTAAAATCCATCTTAATTCTTCAAGATGATCTAGAAACGACATTTCGCCAAGGTTTTTGTTGTTCTTAGCCATTATACAATTCCCTCTTTTAAAATGTCGTGCAAGTGCAAGACGCCTTGGTATACGCCCTGATCAACAACAACTAATTGTGTGATGGAAAAATCTTCCATAAGGTTGAAAGCATCTACAACCATAGCATTCGATTCGATTACTTTGGGGTTTTTCGTCATAATATCTTGTGCGGTAACATCGGCTAGCGAATCGCGATGGCTCAACATTCTTCGGATATCACCATCGGTAATAATGCCGACTACTTTATTGTTTTCTACCACAGCGGTGACGCCCAATCGTTTTTCTGAAATCTCAAAAATAACTTTCTTAACAGGCGTTTCAGGCGAAACACTAGGCTTTAACGTATTGCCCAGCATATCCGAAACCCGAAGTAATAATTTTTTACCCAAAGCACCGCCTGGGTGGAATTTGGCAAAATCAGCCGCGGTGAAATTCCGAAGCTCCATTAAGCAAACCGCCAAAGCATCGCCCATGACCAATTGTGCCGTCGTGCTGTTGGTAGGGGCAAGGTTATTCGGACACGCTTCTGCTTCCACAGTAGTATTTAAAACCAAATCGGAATTTTTAGCCAGAAAAGAAGTGGTATTCCCAGTAATCGCAATTAAAGTATGCGCGTACTGCTTTAGGAAGGGAACCAAAATCTTAATCTCGGGACTGTTGCCACTTTTGGAAATGCAAAGAACCACATCGTCTTTTTGAACCATACCCAAATCACCGTGTATGGCTTCAGAGGCGTGCAAAAATAAAGAAGGGGTTCCGGTAGAATTCATCGTAGCTACAATTTTCTGCGCAATGATAGCACTTTTGCCAATGCCACTTACGACCAGTCTGCCTTTACAATGGAAGATCGCTTCTACCGCTTCGGCAAAAGGAAGATCGATATAATCCACTAACTTCTTTATAGACTCACTTTCCGAAAGAATCGCTTTTTTAGCCGTTGAAAGTATATTTTCTTTGATGTTCAAAACAGAATGTTATAAAATTTGTGTGTGTAAAAGAAAGTTGTATCTTTATGTGGTGCAAATTTATACAAAATACTATTAACAAAGAATGAATTCAAACGAAATTGACATACACAAAGAACTAAAAAAGTATTTTGGTTTCAACCAATTTAAAGGTCTTCAAGAACATGTTATAAAAAGCATCTTAGCCAAAAACAATACCTTCGTGATTATGCCCACGGGCGGCGGAAAGTCGCTTTGTTATCAATTGCCTTCTTTGGTGCAAGAAGGAACAGCAATTGTCGTTTCCCCATTAATTGCTTTAATGAAAAATCAAGTAGATGCCATTCGAAGTGTTTCGTCTGAGAACGGCATTGCACACGTCTTGAATTCTTCCCTTACCAAAACAGAAATTACCCAAGTTAAAAAAGACATTACTTCAGGGCTCACCAAATTGCTTTATGTCGCTCCAGAATCTTTAACGAAAGAAGAATATGTATCCTTTCTAAAAACGGTGCCGATTTCGTTCGTTGCCATCGATGAAGCACACTGTATCTCGGAATGGGGTCATGATTTCAGACCAGAGTACCGCAACTTGCGCCACATTATTAAGCAACTGGGCGATGTGCCTGTCATTGGTTTAACGGCCACCGCTACACCAAAAGTGCAAGAGGATATCTTGAAAAACTTAGATATGTCGGATGCCACGACGTTTAAAGCCTCTTTCAACCGTCCTAATTTATTTTACGAAGTACGTACCAAAACCAAAAATATTGAATCGGATATCATTCGGTTTATCAAGCAACATAAAGGAAAATCGGGTATTATTTATTGCCTTAGCCGTAAGAAGGTCGAGGCTATTGCTGAGGTCTTGCAAGTCAATGGCATCAGCGCCGTACCTTATCACGCGGGTCTGGATGCCAAAACTAGAGCCAAACACCAAGACATGTTCCTTATGGAAGATGTAGATGTTGTAGTAGCTACCATAGCGTTCGGAATGGGCATCGACAAGCCCGATGTGCGTTTTGTAATTCACCACGACATTCCCAAATCGCTTGAAAGCTATTACCAAGAAACGGGAAGAGCCGGTCGCGATGGAGGAGAAGGCTATTGCTTGGCGTATTATTCCTATAAAGATGTTGAGAAACTAGAAAAATTCATGTCCGGAAAACCGGTAGCCGAACAAGAAATCGGGTTTGCCTTACTGCAAGAAGTAGTGGCTTATGCCGAAACTTCCATGTCACGACGCAAGTTCCTATTGCATTACTTCGGTGAAGAATTCGATAGCGAAACTGGGGAAGGCGCAGACATGGACGATAACGTTCGGAACCCAAAAACGAAAGTCGAAGCCAAAGATCAGGTCGTAAAATTACTAGAAGTCGTGCGCGATACTAAGCATTTATACAAATCTAAAGAGGTTATTTACACCTTAATCGGCCGTGTGAATGCCATGATTAGTGCCCATAAAACCGATACCCAAAAGTTCTTTGGCGTCGGAAAAGATTTCGAAGAGCGGTATTGGATGGCCCTAATTCGCCAAATTTTAGTGGATGGTTTGCTATCGAAAGACATTGAAACTTATGGAATTTTAAAAGTGACCGAAAAAGGACTCGATTTTATTAAAAATCCAGTTTCGTTCCTAATGTCGGAAGATCACGAATACAACGAATCTGAAGACGAAGCCATCGTCACCGCGGCAAAATCTACCGGAACGGCAGATGAAACTTTAATGGCGATGTTGCGCGACTTACGAAAGAAAGTGTCCAAAAAATTAGGCGTGCCACCTTTTGTGGTTTTTCAAGATCCTTCCTTAGAAGATATGGCCTTGAAATACCCGATTACCATTGATGAATTGACCAATACCCATGGTGTAGGAGAAGGGAAAGCCAAGAAATACGGTAAAGAGTTCGTGGAGTTAATCAGCCGCTATGTAGCAGAAAACGATATCATTCGTCCGGATGACTTGGTCGTAAAATCTACAGGTGCCAACTCCGCCAACAAACTGTACATCATTCAAAACATCGATCGTAAATTGTCCTTAGAGGATATTGCTTCCGCGAAAGGGATGAATATGGACACGTTGATTAAGGAAATGGAGCAGATTGTCTATTCCGGAACGAAACTCAATATCAAATATTGGATTGATGAAATGCTAGACGACGATCAGCAAGAAGAAATTCACGACTATTTCATGGAATCAGAAACCGATAAAATAGAAGAAGCCCTAAAAGAGTTTGATGGAGAATACGATATCGACGAGCTGCGCCTCATGCGAATCAAATTTATTAGTGAAGTAGCGAATTAAATAAGCAGACTGCTATAGAAAGTCGTAGGTGTCAAGAGAAATTCTTGCTGCTTACGACTTTTTTTCTTCATAGACTTCTCCTCGGTGTGGTTTCAAAGCATCACGGACCGCAATCATCAGGCTTTCCGGAACCACCAGATAAGCGATAGCATAGCTGTCATTCTTGACTTCAAAACCAGTAATCTCCGCGGGCAATTGTTCTAAAGCAAGGTATTCTTTCAAGTGAATTTCATGATGCTCCGCTATTTTAGCCGCGGCTGGACCTCTAAAATCCCAGATCAGTTTGATGTTACGCATGGGTAATTTTTTTTCACAAAGATAAGTGCTGTGGAAACTTTATTTCTGTATATTTGAAAAAAACTAACACTATGACCAATAATTACTTACCTAAAAATTTTACTTGCAAAGGAACAATTTTAGCGTTTCTTTTGGTGTTTTTTGCTCAAGCTACCTCCGCTCAGAGCGATTATACTGTAAGCTCCATCCCGTTTCAAGTGTACTCCGCAACGGCTGCTGTACAAGGCACCATGGATGATACTTTTTCGGCTCCCATACCGTTAACTTTTGACTTCCGATTTTTCGGGGCCACCTACAACCAAGTGAATGTGAGTACCAATGGGTACATTAGCTTTACACCCTACACACAGGGATATTTTTCTCCGTGGAATTTTAATCAAACCATTCCGGATGCCGCTTTCCCCGTAAGAAATGCCTTCTTAGGATGTTATCACGATTTGAACAATTCCAATGCAGAAGGAACGATTACCTATACTGTTCTTGGCGCAGCTCCTTACCGAAAATTCATTGTGCTGTTTAACAACCAATCGCATTTTTCTTGCACCGCTTTGAAAAGCTCTTTTCAGATGGTCTTGTATGAGACTTTGAACATTATGGACGTGCAAATCATCGATAAAAATGTATGTACTACATGGAACAATGGCGGCGCTGCCGTTATCGGAATTGTAAACGATGCCGGCGATACAGCCTTTACTCCAGCAGGAAGAAACACAGGATCATGGACCGCTTCTCAAGAAGGATGGCGTTTTCAAACTTCAGTAGCTACTGACAGTTATGCCTTCACCAAATGTGATGACGACGCTGATGGTTTTGTATCCTTTAATTTACAAGTAGCACAAAACGATTTGAACAGCACTGATCCAACCTTGGTAAGCTTTTATCAAACCGAATCGGATGCTATTTCTCAATCCAACGCTTTAGCGAGTTTGAATTATACCAATACCACCGCTGGCGGAGAAACCATCTATGCCAACGTCAATGGTGCGATTAAAAAAATCGTATTGCGTGTAGTAGATTGTGGTGTAGATTACGATCTGGATTCAGTAGAAACCGCTAGCGAAGATTTGAATGCCGACACGAATTTAGCCAATGACGATACCGATGCCGATGGGATTGCTAATTTTATAGATAATGATGACGATGGCGACATGGTATTGACCTCGGTAGAATATGTTTTCAATAGAAATGCTACGTTAGTAATTATGGATACCGACAATGACGGGATTCCAAATTATTTAGACAATGATGATGATGGCGACGGAGTGCTGACCATCAATGAAGATTACGACAACAATCACAATCCAGCAGATGATGATACCAATGCGAACAACATTCCCGATTATTTGGAAAGTGCTGTAGCTCTTGGATTGCCTTCCTTCGCGAAACAAAGCGAATTGGTGTTGTATCCTAATCCAGCCACTACTGTTTTGAATATTGACAACAAATCCAATGAAACGATTACCAATGTGGCGATTTATACTGTAAATGGCTCGTTAGTAAAAGAAGCAAAAACTACTTCAAGTATTTCAGTGGCCGAATTGCAAACCGGAATTTACTTCGTGAAAATTCAATTGAAAGACCGAGTAATGAATTATAAGTTTATCAAAAAATAGGACGGATCGTCCAGAATCAAAAAGGTTTACTAGTCCTAGTAAACCTTTTTTTTATGACCTGTCCGAGGCAAACAATGCATTTATACATAGTGGCGTAGGGGATTGCTTTGGTATTTTTTAATACTTTTGGAATCTAGACCGTCACGCCACAGTTGACGTCATAACATTCGTATGCACTCTATGCCAACAACTACTAACCGATTCGACTATATTGATGCTTTGCGAGGAGTAGCCATTTTGATGGTGATGGCCGTACATTCTTCACAGTCGGTGACCAATTTGCCAGCACTCGTTGCTAAAGTGGCCTCCTATGGGCAAATGGGCGTGCAACTTTTTTTTGTATTGTCGGCGATAACCCTGTGCTATTCAATCAATCAGAAACCGCTGAATCAACCGACCCTTGTTTCCTTTTACTTGAGACGCTTCTTTAGAATTGCTCCCCTATATTATGTGGGGATGCTACTCTACGGAACCATTACAGTGCTCAAAAACTACCACAGCCTGCATCATTTTGCGCCGGGTATTTACACGGTAAAAAACGTAGCGTCGAATGTGTTTTTTATTCATGGCTTTGTTCCCGAGGCCTACAACAACATTGTTCCAGGTGGCTGGTCAATCGGAACCGAAATGGCGTTCTATGCGGTATTCCCCTTCTTGTTTTGGTTGTTCCAAAGTGAAAAACAATACCAACGATTAGGGTTCCAAATCACACTGATTGGGGTTAGCTTCGCTACAGTTGCGTGGCTAAAGGACCAACTAGAATTGTGGTTTCTTTTTTCCAATTTGATCAACATGCTGCCCGTTTTTATCGTCGGAATTTTTTATTTTAACCACCAGAAATTCCACAATACAAAGTACCTAATCCCATCAAAAACAGGAAGCGTACTAGCATTCCTGCTGGCTTTAGCGCTATCGTTCTACAGTTTCTTATACGATTTTCAGATTACATTGTCGCCCCTTCTTTCCGGAATCGCATTCCTATTATTGCAAGACGTATTCAAACAGTTCCCTGGGCTAAATGGCGCTTTGCTAAAACGAATTGGGCAATTGTCCTATTCTATTTATGTCTTTCACTTTGTCTTCGCTTGGTACGTTTCGGTTTTTGTAAACCGCTTGCTGGAAACGAAATTACCCGCCGTGATGGTCTATCTGGTTTGTTTTCTAATTACGGTTACGGGTACGTTCTTAGTAGCCTTAGCCTCGGAAAAATGGATTGAAAAACCAGGAATCGCACTCGGGAAACAAATGATTCAGAAATACCAAAACACTATAAAAAACAAAAGCCTTTGACAGAATTTCATTGGCCCACCACACTACTTGAGTAAATAATTTTTAAGTTTGTCAAAAATACCAAGATGCCCCAAGAGCTTTTACTACAAGTTGCCCCCGAAGTTGCTGCCGATGCCAAGCTCTTGCAAGAGCATGTTGGAAAGTTAATCCGAGTTCCGGCTGCCGACCTCCAGCACTTGGTGATTCTCAAACGATCGATTGATGCCCGCCAAAAGGCCATTAAAGTCAATTTAAAAGTCTTGATTTATTTTCAAGGCGATGCCTATGTTCCGCAGAAAATCGAACTTCCCAAGTATACCAATGTAAGTCAAGCACAAGAAGTACTGGTAATTGGCGCCGGTCCTGCCGGACTTTTCGCGGCCTTGCAACTGATTGAATTGGGCCTAAAACCCATCGTAGTGGAAAGAGGAAAGGATGTTCGGGGTCGGCGTCGCGACTTAAAAGCCATCAACCTAGAGCATATCGTCAACGAAGATTCTAATTATTGTTTTGGCGAAGGCGGTGCCGGAACCTACTCCGATGGCAAGCTCTACACCCGTTCGAAAAAACGAGGGGATGTCACCCGCATCTTAGAATTGTTGGTCGCTTTTGGTGCATCGCCAGAAATCTTGATAGAAGCCCACCCGCACATCGGAACCAACAAACTGCCCCAAATCATTCAAGATATTAGAGAAAAAATCATCGAATGTGGCGGACAAGTGCTTTTCGAAACTCGCGTCACCGATATTGTCATCAAAAATAACGAAGTTCAAGGCATCGTTACGCAAAAGGGAGAAACGATTACGGCAAATAAACTGATCTTAGCGACTGGGCATTCCGCTAGAGACATCTACGAATTGCTCAATCGCAAACAAGTCTTCCTAGAAGCCAAACCTTTTGCCATAGGTGTGCGAGCCGAGCATCCACAAGCTTTGATAGACAGCATACAATACAATTGCGATTATCGGGGCGACTATTTGCCGCCAGCTCCGTATTCGATTGTAAAACAAATCGGAGGTCGGGGCATGTATTCCTTTTGCATGTGTCCGGGAGGCGTAATTGCTCCTTGTGCTACTAGCCCTGGCGAAGTGGTAACCAATGGCTGGTCGCCTTCCAAAAGAGATCAAGCTACCGCCAACTCCGGAATCGTCATCGAATTAAAGTTAGAAGATTACAAACCCTATGAAAAATTTGGGGCTTTAGCGGGATTAGAATTTCAAAAAAGCATCGAACAAAAAGCATGGCATTTGGCGGGGGAAACCCAGAGAGTGCCGGCGCAACGCATGGTCGACTTTACGCAACACAAAGTGTCGTCCGATATTCCTAAAACATCCTACGTTCCCGGAACCACTTCAGTAGAAATGGGACAAGTTTTCCCCGGATTCTTATCGCAAATCTTGCGGGAAGGCTTTTCTGAATTTGGAAAAACCATGAAAGGGTATTTGACCAACGAGGCTATTTTGCATGCACCGGAAAGTCGGACTTCCTCTCCAGTGCGCATCCCGAGAAATCTAGAAACTTTTGAGCACGTTCAAATCAAAGGATTGTACCCTTGCGGTGAAGGAGCAGGGTATGCTGGGGGCATTGTCTCTGCCGCAATTGATGGTGAAAAATGTGCTTTGAAAATCGCTGAGGTACTGCAACACCGTAGTTAAGCACTTTTCCTACACTTCTTATTTAGTCTCCGGAACCACTGGAGCAGAAGTTTCGCCGATACACATAGTGTTGTACAAGCGAACCAATTCTTCAATATCATTCTTAGTGAACGTCTTGTCTTGGATTTTTGCTACCAGGGCGGGGCAGTCTTTAAAATACTCCGAAGCGGCCCTTTTGAAATTTTTACTGATGGTGCCTAAAGATGTAATCTTATATACCGCGGGATCTCCAGCGTGTTCGACGTAATAGTGAAAGACTGGGGCACCACCGCCACCAAAAGTAACCCCACCAAAGCCTCCGCCCATACCCATACCGGTTCCCATGCCTACCGATACCGAATTCATACTAAAGCCTGCGAGATCGTTGGTGTACAAATTGACTTTACCCGTCAAAATCAATTTCATCCATTCGGGACTACCGTCTTGTATTTCCTTGTATTGGTAAGTGAAAGTGCCTCCGTTTTCATTTAAAAGCACTTGGTCTATTTGATTCGGTTGGTAAAAAGTAGCTTTATCCCCTTCGTTGGCTTTAAACTTGACCTGACCGTCGAGTTTTAGTTTCCCCAAACCCGTGACTTGGGTGTGGTCTTTTAAATATATAGTGCAATGCTTGTTTTGAGCCCACCCAGTATTGACCAGGGCAAAACAAAGAAGTAAGAAACCATAGGTTCTGATTGCAAAACTCATAGCCGTTGTTTGGGAATTTTTCATGGGTGTATTGGTATAGTTGTTATAAATGTATTTATTTTTTAAAGACGGAGCCCAAACCCTAACAGAATTTTAAAAGTTGCAACAGCAATCAAAAACTCATTGGGTCGCAAAGCGACGACTGTTCTTGTTGTACAGCTATTCCCTTTTGAAAGGGCGTTAAAAGCAGTAGTGGCAAAAAGGTGGCAAACTAGTGCATTTTATGGCTTTTCGTTGCGGTAAATTCGTAATGAGTCCGTAGTGAGTCCGTAGTGAATCCGTAAAAACACTATTTTATACGGAGGAACTATGGTTGCACATGGTTTGCTTTTGCGATAGCCCTCGAATCACTTTGGCATCTAATTTGCTTCTAGTTGCTTCAAAAAGAAACCGTTATGGCTACAATCAACACCAAAGGACATATTGTAGGAACAGTTGGTCCTGTTTCGTACCGCATGGTAAGCGGAAAAACCATCGTACAAAGCAAACCCGGACGAGGAAAAGTGTTCCAAAGTGTGGCTACCAAACAAAGTGCTTCCGTATTTGGCGAAGCCCAGCAAATTGCCAAGAAAATGCGAACTGCCTTATTTCCGCTGTTGCAAAACAAAACCGATTCCACTTGTTACTACCGCTTTGGGTCAAAAGTGTATCAAGCCATGTTGGGCAATTCAGCGGTTCCTCGAAGCTTACGTTCCCTAGCTACGGGCGATTTGGCAGTTTTGGATCGTTTTCAATTCAATGAAAATAGCTCGTTTGAAAATTTTTGTGCGGTGCCGATTTCCGTAGCAGAAAACGAAACAGCCGGATTGGTGCTATCGGTACCCGACTTCCGAGTGGCCGATGCCATTCGTTCCATTCCTACAGCCACAGCGGCCAAGTTGTGCTTGTTGGTTACAGGGTTCGATACAGAACAGTATTCGGAATCCTGTTCTGAAGTAGTCACAGTAGAGATTCCTTTTCATGTGGCTACCATCGCTGCTCAAGAATGGGTGTTGCCGAATCTACCAGCCGGTCATTTGATTGTGGTGACCGCTGCACTTTTTTATGTGAAACAGGACCGAATGATGGGGAGTGTAGTGCTGAATGACAAAGCGCTGCATCCTTGTGAAATTGTGGTGGTTTACAAAAGCTAAGCAGCTTGTTTTGGGTAGTTATTTCGTTGATTATAAGCAGAATTTACGATATCGATATCGTAAATAATTCTCTTTTTTTACCTTTAAAAAATAGGAAAAACTGTATTTTTATAAAAAATACCAATCATGAGCACCATACCCACTGCATTTGAAATTACAACCCCTTTAGTTCAAGATACCTACTTAGTCAATGGCGAATTGAAAAAATGGGAGGGTCTATTTTCTTCCGTTTATTCGACTATTTCTTCTACCGATACCTACGCACCGACTTTATTGGGCAGTATTCCCACCATGGGAGCAGCGGAGGCGGATGAAGTCGTAACTGCGGCCGCTGCAGCGTATGATAACGGACAAGGATTGTGGCCAACGATGAAAGTGATCGACCGCATTAAGTGTATGGAAAACTTTGTGGCGCAAATGAAATTGACCCGCAGTGAAGTGGTGAAGTTCCTCATGTGGGAAATTGGCAAATCGTTGGGTGATTCTGAAAAAGAATTTGACCGTACCGTAGAATACATCTACGACACCATAGAAGATTACAAACAACTCGACCGCAACAACGCTAGATTTACCAAGAGTCAAGGTGTGAACGCTATGGTGCGTCGAGGCCCGTTAGGAGTAGTGTTGTGTTTGGGTCCGTATAATTATCCTTTAAATGAAACCTTTTCGCTGTTGATTCCCGCTATTATTATGGGGAATACCGTCATTTTTAAACCGGCAAAACACGGGGTCTTATTGATTTCTCCTCTGTTAGAAGCCTTCAGAAGTAGCTTTCCAAAAGGGGTTATCAATATCGTTTACGGCCGCGGTCGCGATGTAGCGTCTCCGATTATGAAGTCAGGGAAGATTTCCATTTTGGCGTTGATTGGGAATAGCAAATCAGCGATAGCTTTGCAAGACCAGCACCCAAACAAAAACCGTTTGCGGTTGATCTTGGGCTTAGAAGCCAAAAACCCTGCGATTATTCTCCCGGATGCCGATCTGGATTTAGCCATCCAAGAATGTGTAACTGGAACGTTATCGTTCAACGGACAACGCTGTACGGCTTTGAAAGTCTTGTATGTGCATGAATCGATTGCAGCGGAATTCAACAAGCGTTTTGCGGCGAAAGTCGATGCTTTGCCTTTTGGAAACCCATGGGAAGCGGGCGTATTGTTGACCCCCTTACCAGAAAAAGAAAAACCAGATTACATTCAAGAGTTAATTGAAGATGCCAAAAGTAAAGGGGCTTCAGTACTCAATGCTAAAGGCGGTGAACGCTCGGAGAACTATATTTTCCCGGCGATTTTATATCCGATCAACAAAACGATGCGGGTGTATCATGAAGAGCAATTTGGTCCGGTGATTCCGATCCTTACTTTTAAAGATATTCAGGAACCTTTGAATGATATGGCAGAGTCCAACTACGGTCAGCAAGTTAGTTTGTTTGGCAAAGATATAAAGACCATAGCGCCCTTAATTGATACGTTGGTGAATTTGGTGTGTAGAGTAAATCTCAACAGCTCTTGTCAACGAGGTCCCGACATTTACCCTTTCACAGGTCGAAAAGACTCGGCTGTGGGCACCTTGAGTATTCACGACGCTTTGCGTTCGTTTTCTATTCGAACCTTTGTGGCTTCGAAGGACAATGCGTATAACAATGAAATTTTGCAGGCCTTGTTGCACAGCAAAGAATCGAATTTTATCAATACGGATTATATCTTGTAGCTACTTGCTGTTTTTAAGATGGCGAGTTTTTCTTCATTTCCTCAAGCAGGGTAATGATTTTGTCTAATTTATCAACTTCAATAGAATTCAGTTTGATGGTCAGTGCTTCTATTTCTAGTTTCGCATCGACGTTGGTTTGGTAGTCGGCTTTGGCTTGTTCGCGGTCGCGCTCATTTTGACGATTCTGCGACATCATAATGATGGGTGCCGCATACGCCGCTTGGGTAGAAAACAACAAGTTCAACAAAATAAAGGGATAAACATCCCAATGGTAGGTGTAGGCGATAAGATTCATACCCATCCAAACCAATACCAATAAGGTTTGAACAATAATGAAGGTCCAAGACCCCATGCCGTTGGCGACACTATCGGCGATTCGGCTTCCGAAGGTTAAATTTTCTCGATGGCTTTCATGCCAGGTTTTTGGTGTAGTCATACAAAATGGTTTGTTGTTGCTGATGCAATAATGCACTCGGTAGCGAATATAGGGATTTGTCTTACTGACATTAGGATATTTAACGTTTCTTAAAAAAGAAAAACCGAAAATTGCTTCTCGGTTTTGGGGTAGTTTACTTTTTCTTTTTCAATCGGTCTTTAAAAAGCTTTTCAAATTTGGCTACTTTGGGTTGGATGACCATTTGACAATAGGGTTGGCTTTTGTTATTTTCGTAATAATTTTGATGGTAGTCTTCCGCTTTGTAAAACTTAGTAAAAGGCTCTAAGGTGGTTACTATCGGACGGTCATACACTTTGGCTTTCTTCAATGCTGCGATGATGGTTTGTGCGGCACGCTTTTGTTCTTCATTTTTGTAGAAGATCACCGAACGGTATTGGGTTCCTTCATCGGCACCTTGACGGTTTAAAGTTGTAGGATCGTGCACCGTAAAAAACACTTTAAAAATTTCATCCAAGCTAGTAACGGTAGGGTCGTACGTTATTTGAACCGATTCCGCAAAACCTGTTCTTCCGGTTGACACTTCTTCATAAGTAGGGTTGGCCGTTTTGCCTCCTGAGAATCCGGAGACTACCGTTTGAACGCCATTAAGTTTTTCATAAACCGCTTCCACACACCAATAGCAGCCACCACCAAGGGTAATGGTTTCGTATTTTGTAGCGGTCGGTTTGTTTTGAGCAGTTGCCATTCCGACAACGCTTAGGCAAAGGAACAGTATTTTTTTCATGGTGTTATTTAGTATCGGGTTCAAAATCAAGTGCGATGGAATTCATACAGTATCGTTTTCCTGTAGGAGCGGGGTCGTCGTCGAAGAGATGACCCAAATGGCCACCACATCTACCGCAAAGCGCTTCGGTACGGCTCATTCCAAGTGAGTTATCTACTTTATAAACGACACTAGTTTTACTGTCTTGTTCAAAGAAACTCGGCCAACCACAACTGCTAGCGAACTTAGCGCCAGAACGGAAGAGTTTGTTGCCACAGGCAGCGCAGTAATAGGTGCCTTTTTCATCGGTATTCCAGTATTTTCCAGTAAACGGTCGTTCGGTGTCGGCATGTCGTGACACTTCGTAGAGATCTTCTGGCAATACCTTTTTCCATTCGGCGTCGGTAATGTGCAGTTTTTCTTTACTAGTACGAGAATAATACGGATTTTTCATAGCAGTTTCTTTTTTAGTAGTTTTCGTTTGATAGTCTTTAGAACCTTGCCCACATGCACTGATAAAAAATAGGAGGGTGAAGGCAAAAGGAACTAGGAGGTGGGTCAATTTTTTCATAATGATATTTCTAATAATTCATTACAAATTTACTACAGCAAGGAGCAGCTTAAATGTCCGTTAGTTTACATTTTGGAATCAATTAACAAATGTTTGGCAAATGAAAAAAGCATTAAAGAGCCCATGGTTGGACTTGCTCTTTAATGCTTTGAAAAACAGTTGTTTTTAGTACTGGATGTTCAGCGTTTTCAGATCTTGAATCAATTTGGTGGTAAACAACTCGGCTCCCAATTTGTTCATGTGCGACGCGTTGAAGAAATACTTCTTATCGTAGGATATAGGGTCGTTCGAATAGTTGAAAAACGGAATCTGGTACTGGGCACTCAAACGGTTGTAAAGCGCCATGATTTCAGGTCTGTTCTTAACAAAACGTTGCCCTTCAATATATTCTGGGCTGTACACAAAAATAATGTTGAGTTTCTTTTGTTTGATTTCTTTTAAGAAGTCTTCAAACATTCGAACGGAAGTAGGATCTAGTGGTACCGTAAACGAGTCCATTTGTTTGTTGACTCTTTCAAAATCGTAATTCCAAGCTTTTAATTGTCCTTCAAAACCTCTGACCCGTTTGGGTTCGCTGTCGTTGAAAACCATTTTGAGGGCTTCAATGACTGCTTCACCTTTACCAAAATAACGAATTAAAGGAATGTGATAATCGTAACCATGATAGCCCAGAAAGCTTTCTGAAATTTTTTCTAACTCATCATTCTCTAACATGAACGGTAAGAATTGATTCGGGTTGAACAAGTCGGGGCGTTTTTGAAGGGTTACCGCATCAATCGACATGATGATGAGCTTCGGATGTGGATTGTCGCGCATGGCCAATTCCAAACGGTATTTTTGAAACCAAAAATTATAGCCGTCCATACCGAGATTGTAGGCTTTGGTGTGCAAACTATCGCCAATTCTGGTGGCATCAAAATGCATCCATGCTCGAGAGCTACCTGGAATTAGGATTTCCGAATCTACTTTTTTATCATATAGAGCGTTCCAAGTGCTGTATTCGCCTTGTACGTATTGGTTGGACTTTTTTAAGAAGTGCGACACCACAAGATCAGCGCCGTACGCCAGCACGACAACCGGGATAATAAATGCGAAGAATTTAATTAAAAACTGTTTCATTTTTAAAATTGAAAATAAACAAATTGTTGACTTGTTCCTGCAAATAAAAAGATAGCGGCTAGAATGACATAATAAAAAGCCAAACGTAACGGCCTAGGCCAATGGAATCCCATTTTTTCTAGGGCATATTGGTTTTCTCTTCCGGCCCATTCTACGATCAAAAATAGAATAATGATCCATACTAAATCATTGCGGATGCCTTCGGGTTTTTGGAAGAAGGAAGCCGAGAACATCTCCTTATAGAAATGAAAGGACTGCGCGATGTCTTTTGATCGGAAGAAGATACTAGACATAGACGCCAAAGTAAAGGTGGTCACAATTTGAAACGCCTCTTTTAAGCTCGGGAAAATCTTTCCTTGTGCGGCAATACTGGTTTCGTGTTTTCCTACTTTGAGCAATAAATACGGCATGATGTAAAGGGCATTGACAAATCCCCACAAGATGAACGTCCAGTTGGCACCATGCCAAAATCCGATGACGATAAAGATTATGAAGGTGTTTCGGATCCGTTTCCACATACCTACGGCATTTCCACCCAGCGGTATGTATACATAGTCGCGGAACCATGAAGAGAGCGATATGTGCCAGCGTCTCCAGAATTCTGGAATGTCTCTCGAGAAAAAGGGGAAGGCGAAATTGCGTAACAGATCGATTCCGAAGAGTCGGGCCGTTCCTAAGGCAATATCAGAATACCCCGAAAAGTCGCCATAGATTTGCATGGTAAAGAAGAGCATGCCGATGAAATGGGTACTTCCAGCATATTCACCAGAATTGTTGAAAACCATGTTGGCATACTGCGCGCAATTGTCTGCGATTACTAACTTTTTGAATAGTCCCCACATGATTTGGCGCAAACCGTCAACGGCTTGAGTGGCATTAAAGACTCTTTTTTTCTGGATTTGAGGCAAAAGGTGGGTGGCTCTTTCGATAGGTCCGGCCACAAGAAGTGGAAAGAAACTAACGAAAACGGAGTATTGCACGAAGTCTTTTTCAGGTACGATTTTCTTTTTATAAATGTCGATTACATACGACAATCCGTGGAAGGTGTAAAAAGAAATTCCGACCGGCAAGATGATTTGTAAGGTAGAGAAATGGCGTTCAATGCCCACTTCAGAAAGCGCATCTGCAAAAGAGGTGATGAAGAAATTGTAATATTTGAAATACCCTAGAAAACCGAGATTTACGGAAATGCTTAACCAAAACCAAAACTTCCTCAGCCGTTCATTTTTAGCTTCATGCATTTTGATTCCGGTAAAGTAATCCAGGAACGTCGAGAATACCAACAAGAATAGGAAACGGTAATCCCAGCAAGCATAGAAATAATAGCTGGATACCAGTAATAATAAGTTTTGAAGTTTTAAATTCTTATTGGTTACGAACCAATACAATATAAAAACGATCGTTAAAAAAACTCCAAATGATATTGAATTAAAGAGCATGTGTAGTAATTTTTTTCCGGATAATTGATATTAGAAATTGAATTAAACCGCGCAAAAGTAGTTTTTTTTTGTGGAATAAGTATAGGTTCGTCTTTTTAAATGCTTTATCGTTGTTTTGCATTGGATTTCCCTTACTATTTAAGAGTTGTTGAACCCGAATTAAGTATCTTTTTTTCGTATTTTTGAGACGTTATAAAATACTATGAAAGAAGAACACGTTATTTTAGTTAATGAACAAGATGAACCCATTGGGTTAATGCCAAAATTAGAAGCACATCAAAAAGCCGTGTTGCATCGCGCCTTTTCCGTTTTTGTTTTGAATGAGAACAAAGAAATCATGTTGCAGCAACGGGCACACCAAAAATACCACTCGCCTTTGTTGTGGACGAATACCTGCTGCAGTCATCAACGAAGTGGAGAAACGAATGTTGAAGCCGGAACCAGACGCTTGTTTGAAGAAATGGGTTTTCAAACCGAGTTGAAAGAGTTGTTTCATTTTATTTACAAAGCACCGTTTGATAACGGACTAACCGAACATGAATTGGATCACGTGATGATTGGGTATTACAACGATGCGCCCCAAATCAATACAGAAGAAGTAGAAGACTGGAAGTGGATGAAAATCGAGGCCGTGAAAGAGGACATGCTACAAAATCCTGATCTGTATACCGTTTGGTTTAAAATTATTTTTGAGGAATTTTACCATTATTTAGAAGCTCACACTCTTTAGCATGATAGTGAGCCCATAAGCTACCAGTGATGGTTAGTAAGTCAAATCGTTCCCTACAACACCAAAAGAATTACCATGAAAGTTACCTTAAGTAGAAAAGCCCATTTTAATGCCGCGCATCGATTGTATCGAAAAGATTGGTCGGACGAGAAGAACGACTTGATTTTTGGCAAATGCAACAATCCCAATTTTCACGGGCACAATTACGAATTGATTGTAAGTGTAACGGGTGAAATTGATCCAGAAACAGGGTATTTGTTGGATGTGAAAATTCTAACCGACCTCATTAAAGAAGAAGTAGAAGAACCATTCGATCATAAGAACTTCAATCTAGATGTGCCTGAGTTTTTGGATTTAAATCCGACTGCTGAAAATATAGTCGTGGTCATTTGGAACAAATTAAGAAAACGCATTCGCCCTGAATTGGGATTGGAAGTAGTGCTCTATGAAACGCCAAGGAATTTTGTAACCTATAGCGGTCAGTAATGGCGCTGCAAGTAGGGGATCGACTTCCTAATTTTAGTGCGCTAGCTACCGAAGGTTCTGTCTTTGAGAGTGCCAGTGTTGTTGGAAAAAAGCCAATTGTTTTTTATTTTTATCCCAAAGACGACACTCGAGTTTGTACACAGCAAGCTTGTGCCTTCCGAGATCAATACGAAGATTTTGAAGCACTAGGAGCTACAGTTATTGGGATTAGTAGCGACAGTGTGGCATCGCACCAACGCTTTGCTAAAAAGTACCGATTGCCATTTCTGTTGTTATCGGATGCCAATTCCCAACTGCGGCGATTGTTTGGTGTGCCCAAGGATTTGCTGGGCTTAATTCCCGGAAGAGTCACCTATGTTGTGGATCAAGAAGGCATTCTTCGGTTTGTTTTTAACAGCATGTCGGGAGCGATTCACATTCAAAAGGCCTTGGCTTACTTGAAGTCGGCTTAATTTGTGAAATCGTTAACCCAGTAGTTCAATCTAATATTCGACATTTACCTTAGCAAAAAAAGAATACATTTGGCATCTTTGCAGGAAAATAAACAAATCATGAAAGGCTATCCATTACAATTTCAACCGATACTTAAAGAACGCATTTGGGGCGGTACTAAATTGCATACCGAGCTTCATAAAACCATTCCCTTTGCCACCACCGGTGAGAGCTGGGAATTGTCTACTGTTGAAGGGGATGTTAGTATCGTGTCCAATGGTGATTATGCCGGTACAAGTCTACTAGATTTGATTTCGGAATTTCCAGCAGAAGTGTTAGGAACGGATGTTTACGCTCGCTTTGGAAAGCAATTTCCGCTATTGTTTAAGTATTTGGACGCTAGAGAAGATTTGTCTATTCAAGTGCATCCTAACGATGCCTTGGCGGAAAAAAGGCACCAATCTTTTGGTAAAACAGAGATGTGGTATGTCCTGCAGGCAGATGAAAATGCGCGGATGATTGTTGGTTTTAAGAAAGATTCTAATCCACAAGAATACTTGGCACATTTAGAAAATAAAACCTTGTTGAGTTTGTTGGACACCTTAGCCGTAAAAAAAGGCGATGTGTTCTTTTTGGAAACGGGAACGGTTCACGCTATTGGTGCGGGGCTGTTGGTGGCCGAAATTCAACAAACATCAGACATTACTTATAGATTATACGATTTTGATCGAGTGGATGCTCAAGGAAAGACGCGCGAGTTGCATGTTGATTTGGCGCTAGAAGCTATCAATTACCATCGAGTGGATGCTAAAAAGGAGTATGCGAAAGTTGCCAATACGTCGAATGAAGTTGTGGATTGTACCTATTTTACAACGAATTTTATTCCGCTAGAAGGAACGGTATTTGTAACCAAGACTCCAAAGACCTTTACCGTTTATATGTGTACGGAAGGTACTTTTGAAGTGGTATTGGATGGCATTGTGTATGCCTATCAAAAGGGAGATACGGTCTTGCTGCCCGCCTGTGTGTCGAACTATGTATTGGTTGGAAAAGCTTCACTATTAGAAATTTACATTAAATAGTTTTTTATAGCGAGAATATGTGTACTTTTGCACCCGAATTTAGAACTTATAAAAACAAGAATTACAATGGCAAACGTTAAGAATTTAAAGAAAGATATCAATTACGTTTTAGGAGATATTATTGAAGCGGTTTACTTATTTGAAATCTCAACTACTGGGAAACCGACTGAAGCAACAAATGCTTTGATTGATGAAGCGATTACTACTTTTGATACTTTAATCACAAAAGTAAACGCTAAGAAAGTAGCGGATAAGAAAGCACATTTCAAACAAATCAATACAGAATTAGAACAAGCTGCAAATCAATTGGTTGCTAAAATCAACGATTTGCAATAGTTTTTTTCGCTAAAAAAGTGAAGTTTTATTTTGCATATTTAAAATACACTTCTATATTTGCATCGGAATAAGCCGCCAGCGTAGCTCAGTTGGCTAGAGCAGCTGATTTGTAATCAGCAGGTCGTGGGTTCGAGTCCCTCCGCCGGCTCCAAAAGAAAACCACCTCAGTACGAGGTGGTTTTTTTATGCCTTTTTAGGTCTGAAATTTATTTTGTAGTAGTCTCTTTGCGTTTTCTTTCAGCAATCAGGTTCTTTAGTTTCTTGCCATATAACGAATTGCTTATTTTGGGTGCCATCACCTTTTGGATGGTGTCCATATACTTTAAATTAATATCGGGAATTTCGGTCAAGGCAACGTACGGTGCTACTTCCATAGCGTTGTTGGTTATGGCAAAATTAGTGACATACAAGTATTTTCTTCTGGTATTGATTTCTTGCTTTTTTACTATACTATCCATTTGAGTTCCATTATGGTTCTTATAGGCATTAAATTTCCGTTCCAATAACGATAGATCTTCATCATTGAATCGCGACATGATTTTCTTGAATTCATCGTATTTATCTTGATTTTTAGATCCGGTGATGACCGCGTCGGATAAGAAATGCTCCAAGCTAGTTTCGATATGAATAGTGCCCGGTTCTGCAAAAAAAGAAAGTTTGTCGTCTAGCGAATTTGTAGTGCCGCGGTCTATATGAAGGTAGTACATTTCCGGAGCATCAATGTTTAGCTCACTTGAAAAATGAGCATCGCCGTTGATCTGAATGGTATCGATGTTCGTTAAGGTGCTGTCGACTATTTTTTGGATGTAGAGTGTTCCTTTTTTCAATCCAGTGACATTACCCGTCAGATGTAAGTTAGCGGTTTCTTTTCGAGTGCAGGAAAAAATGAGTAAGGTTACTAGTAAGAGTGTGCTCCTAAATTTCATGGTGATTAATTTTGGCAAATAAATAAAAAAATCCCCAATTTAATTACAAATTGGGGACTTAAATAAGGCAATTCCGATTAGCCTTTCAACCACGCTTCCTTAAGTTTGGTTTTTGAGGCATCAGTAGCTTCAAAGCTTACTTTATCTTCGGTTGGTATTTTGATTTTTCCTTTAATCAATTGTTCAGCGCCATCGCGTTTTATTTTGATAGTGATGGCTTCACCGTCTTTCCAGCTTTGACTTGCGGTAATCATATCGTAAATCGAATCTAAGTTGTACTTTTTGTTGTTGATTTCAAGGATGATATCGCCTCCTTTTAGCCCCAATTCGGAATAAAAAACATTCAACTCCGTATCGGGACGAATTATTATTTCTTTGGTGGCTTGGTTTACGGTAATATAAGGGGTTTGCCCTTTAATGAAAGGGTTGCTAGGTACTTGAATGTTTTTTGGTGTTACACCCATTTTTGCAAAATAAGTAGCATACGGAATTGGGGTTTCTCCAGCCACATACGTATTTAAAAATTCACCCACTTCGGGATAGGTTAATGCGGTTATTTTGGGAAACAATTCGCTGTCGTTGAAGGCTTTATGTATACCGTATTCGGCTGAAAGTTTTTGCATCAAATCTAAAACACCTCGGGTACCATTACTTTTTTCTCTGATAATGATGTCGAGACACATACCAATTAAAGCACCTTTTTCATAAACGTTTAAGTACTGGTCTTTGTAGGGTTTAACCAAAACATTCTCACTCATTTTTGTAAATGACATCGTATCGTTCATGGTACTAGCGTTCGCAATTTTTCCAGCCATGCGAGTATAAAAATCTTCTTCTGAAATTAGCCCTTGGTTGACTTGGAACAGATTGGCAAAATACTCTGTAACCCCTTCATACATCCATAAATGCTGTGACATTTTAGGCGTATTGTAGTCGAAATTTTGAATTTCATTGGAATGAATGGTCAGTGGCGTGACAATATGAAAAAACTCATGGGAAACTACATCTTTCAATTGTTCTGCTAGTTCCTCAGTGCCCATCGCTTCTGGCATTACTACAGTCGTTGCTGTTGGGTGTTCTAAGGCTCCAAATCCATGAGCGTCGGTTCCTTTTTGCACATCCGATAGGTAAATCAGTACGCTGTATTTTTTGGTGCTGTTGAATTTGCCTAAGAAATTCTTTTGCGCGGTCATCATCGTTTTCATGCTTGGCGAAATGCTTTCGGCGGTATGCACGCCATTAGGGGAATAGACGGCAATAAGAATATCCATTCCATTAATAGTGAAAGTAGTATAATCGGGTTTGGCATACAAAATAGGATTCTCTACCAATTCGGCATAGCGACTGGTATTAAAAACGTCGTTAGTGGTGCTGGCATCAGAATCCGTCATCGATGTCGCACCCCATAAGATTCCCGGGTGTGGAATCGTTACTTTGTAAGGTAAGTTTTTGAAATCGTCAAAGAAACCAACAAAACAGTGCGTGTTCAGTACGATGTTTTTGTCGGCATCAATATTACTTCCTACTGGTGAAAAAATATCGTGTGAATCTTCGATATCGTAGGTGTCGTTTACCTCGTAGGTGATGGAAGCAATTTTTTGAGCATCGCTAATTTTCCAGGAATTGACGTCCGTTTTGGTACTGGGCAATGCGGTTCCTTTTTTGTCAAGGGCTTTAAAGTTGTCAATGTATTTTCCGTAATCGTCTTCCGAATAAGTACCTGGAACAATTTTAGGGAAATGATAAATAATTTCAGAAGCGCTAATTTTAGGTGGTGTCACGGTTACCGTTACTTTATCGTCTTTGATGGTATTCAAATCGATAGTAACTTGCACTTGGTTCGTAGGTTTGGTTTGACCGTAGGTGGGCAAATTCCATAATGAGGCGGTAATCGCCATCATAAACAGCATTTTTTTCATAGGGTTTATTTCAATTTTTTGAATCTGTCGCCAAATGTATAAAATAGTTTTACTTGGGAAAGCGAATGGTGAAGTTTTAACGGGAATCTAAGTGAGGGAATGATGATTCGAATTTTGGATACCCTAACCAAGGTGCTGCATTGGATTTGATATTAAGACGATATAAGTTGATGGCAATTCCTTAATGTTCAGCTGTTAGCTTAAATAAATAGTTGGGTATAGACATAAAAAAACTCTTGCAGCACAAGAGTTAAAGACTTAATCGAATTTATTTTTAATATAATATTTGCCGTCTAGATCTTCGTCGAAATCATCAATTTTAATAGGCTTAGGCTTAGGTTTGGCTGCGTTGGCTTTCTTTTTCCAAATTTCAAATTTATCGGCAGTCAATTTCTTTTTCATGATTTCAAGAACATCTTTCTCGTCGATACCCAATTCCTTCTTGATGATTTCGTAGGGATTTCGTTCTTCTAGTGCTAATGTAATAAGCCGTTCCGATTGTTCCCAAGTTAATTCGATGCGTTTACTCTTTTTCATTCTTTGAAAATTAATTCAGCTGTTTTGTTGGTTGTACATTTCTCAATTCAATATTAAGGAAAAAACTAATTACTTTTTACACGAAGTACAAAATTTTTTCAAGGGTTTCATTTTTTGGTAAAAGTCGATTTTGGAGCAAATGGAATTTTTAACAAACTACTTATTTTGTTATGCTGTTCTGGGTTTCTATGGGTGTCAATTCCGTAGACAATTTCTTCTTTTGGCAGCGAAGAATAGGTGCCAAAAATACGGTCCCAAACCGAGAAAATATTTCCATAATTGCTGTCGGTGTAAGGCAAGAGGTAGTGATGGTGAACTTTATGCATGTCGGGCGACACAATGAAATAACTTAAAAAGATATCCACTTTTTTTGGCAAGACAAGATTCGCATGGTTGAATTGTGTGGCCAGTAAGGAAAGGGTTTGGTATAAGAACACCATCCAAATCGGGCTTCCGACAAGGGCAACGCCTAGTGTTGTAAAGAGAAATCGTAGGATGCTTTCTCCGGGATGATGTCGGTTCGCCGATGTGGTATCAATCCAAGTGTCGGAATGATGGATTAAGTGAAACCGCCAAAGGAATTTAGTTTTGTGCTGAATGTAATGCGCTAGATAGGCTCCTATGAAATCTAATAACAGGATTCCAATCAGAGTGTATCCCAGAATATGTAAGGAAGGCAACCAATTTAGAATTCCGAAATGCTTGGCAACAGTCCAATCCGACACTTGCAACAAAAGAAACGCCATGGCAAAATTGATGATAATGGTCGTGAACGTAAAAAAGAAATTGACTCCTGCATGTTGCCATTTTTTATATTGGAATTGAAACAGCGGAAAAGCGTTTTCCAGCAACCAAAAGAAAGCAATACCGCCTGCTAGAAAGAGGCTTCGGTGCCACGATGGGATTGTCGAGAAGTAATGAATTAGTGTTTCCATAAAAGTTATTTAAACTGAAGTGATTATAGGATGGTTCGAAAGGTTAGATTAATTCTTGGTCCCGTAGGTTTTTTGGTTTTTGGAATTTGGTGTTTCCAAAAATGTTGTGTCGTTCCTTTCATAACGAGTAAACTTCCATGTTCCAAGAGTATGTTTTTTTTTAGCTCCTTGTTCGTATTGTGTTTTAGTTGAAATAGACGTTCCGCACCAAAACTTACCGACGCGATACTGGGATTTTGCCCCAGTTCTTTTTCATTATCAGCATGCCAGCCATTGCTGTCGCTGCCATCTCGGTAGTAGTTTAGCAATACAGTGGTAAAAGTAGTTTCGGTATAAGCCTCCACATAGGATTTTATTTTTTGCAAGTCTAACGTCCAAGCATGCGGTTGCATCTTAATGTTCGAATAGGAATACGATTTTCCTTGATTGCCATACAAGGCAGTCAAACGGGGTTGTGCTTGTTTTTTACCAAATACTACAATATCGTCTTGTTGCCAAGGCGTTTGTTGTAATAATTTTTTGAAAAGTTCATCGGCAGTTGCGCCATCAAAGAAACTTGGGAAATAGATGATTTCTGCATTAGGGGTGTCCAAGACAATCGGTTCGGTTTGAAAAAGTGAATTCATACTTCAAAAATAAGGAGAAAAACAATACTTTTTACAGTACTCTTTTTCTCCTTATCAGTATTGCTATTAGGAATTATTCTTTGATCAACTTGAAGGTTTTGGATGCGTTATTCGTTTTAATGGTCACTAAATAGAAGCCTTTTTCGATGGTACTCGTATCAATTCGCTTTTTGTTGAATACCGTTCCGGTTAACACTATTTTTCCATTGATATCCACTATTTCGTAGGTACTTGCTTCTGTTGCGTTGGTTTCGATACTAAAATAGTTTTTAGAAGGATTTGGATAAATTTTGAAAGTGCCTTTGTCAAAACCTGCCGTTGCTAACGCTGCAATTTGGGTAGTTACAGTATTTGTTTCGATTGGCGGGTTGTAGTCAAAATAGATAGCAGCACTCGAGCTGGCTATGTCACCAATAGCTAACGTACTTTTCGGTTTGATTTTGTAGGCAAACCAACCGTGACTTGCGGCTTCATTAGCAGCGGTGTACGGTAAGTTGATCGCATCAAAAGTGCAGGTTAGCTCGTTGCCATTTTTTATTTGCACCTTGTAATTGTGACTGGCGCCAATAGGTTCAAAAGTGGTCCAATCCAAATTGGCATCTAAGGTTTCTTTAATCACTACCGTATTGGCGGCAAAAGTTCCGGTATTTTGAAAGCGAGTGATGTAATGCAATGGTTTGCTGGCTTGCGCTTGTGTGATCAAGGCTCCTTCGAGAACTGTTTTGTCATTAGGGTCGAAAGAACTGACTACGGTTTGGTTTAAAACCGCGGTATTGTTGGAAGGATTAGCATCTCCGGCACTAGGAGAACCTACCGTAGTAAAAGTCAAAACATCACCTTGATTCACGGTTGGCGGTACAAACGCATTGAAAGTAATGCCGATAACGCGTTGTTGAAATGGTAATAAATTGGTGTAGTTCCAAGTCAATGTTGTTGCGGTTGCCGTTTGAACCGTCGGATTGGCATTTACAAAACTCAATTTCCCGTTGTCAAAAGTAAGTTGAATAGTGCCGCTTAAATTAGTACTTCCGTTGTTGGTATAATACAAAAAGTAATTGGAATTAAAGCCAGGTCTTGCGTGATCAATCGGATACAACACTACCTCTAAATCGTTCACACTGGTAGCCGAACTGATGCAGAAATTTGTATTGTAATTCATGTTTTCTCCTGCACTCACTTGTGAAACCATTAGTGGATTTGATGACAGATTACTTCCCAAATTAACAGAGGCTGAGGTGCTGAAATTGCCGCTATTCGGAATGTAGATCGAGTAATTTCCGTTGGTATCCGTAAAGCTAGTGTAGCTTGTGGTACTGTTTGCAGTGGTCACCGCTCGGTTGGGGTATGGAATTCCAGTGGCACAGTTGTCATTGGCTATATTAAATTTTACGTTACCCGTTATTAGATTGGGCAGCAACGGTGTGATTCGGGTTACAATGCAGTTGTTATTACAAAAGGTTGGTGAAGGGCAATTGCTGCACGGCACGGAATCGACAATAATAATATTGTAATTTGGGTTGCCACAATTTGGAATTAGTTCTATAGTAGGGCTGTTGTATACATATCCTAAATCAATATCTGCTTGCGTAATATAATGGGTTCCCGTTGAAGTCCAACTGTTGGAATCTCCATTAGGATTGTCGACGGTAGCATTGTTATCGTTGTAAGTAAAATTCAAACCAAAGGTATCCGAATTATTTAGAAAATAATCAAAATGTACGACATCCCCAACATCAACAACAGTATTGTTATTGAGGTCTTGATAAGTTCCGTGTTGGACAAATAGCATAAGGGGATTGAACACGGTAATCGTTTGGTAGTCGTCATAGTAGGAATTAATGCTCGATAAATCGCTGATTTCGACATTGGCAATCGTTGTTGCATGAACTATTGCTTGACTAAAATCGACACAGGGCGAAAATTTATTTCCCGTGAAAGTGAAGAAGTCTTCTTCTCCGGGAGCCAAAGTTGCAATGGCTGTAATTGCAGGATCATAAGTGGTGATGTTGATGTACGAACTATTTGGGTCGGCAAGATTAGTAACGTAGATGTTGGTCAGGGGTTCGTCTCCATTATTTTTAATTTGAAAGGTGTATTGAATAAAGTCGGGAGATACATAATGTCCCGGTTGCATAATCAACGCGATGGATGGGCCGGTAACGACCTTGTCTTTGGGAGCTGCTACTAGGAACTGACTTAGCAATACGAATAGAAAAAGTAGTTTGTGATTCATAAATGGGTTTTGCGGTTAGGGTTCGATTTTCAAATATAGATAAAAAAAACGATACTGGTTAGTATCGTTTTAATTCTTAGTAAGTTAGGATGGTTTACTCTTTGGAGTGGTCTTGCAATACATTTTTATAAAGTAGACCTGCTACTACGGCTCCTAAAATAGGAGCGACCCAAAATAACCAAACTTGCGACAACGGTTCCCCTTGAGCAAAAAGGGCTTGCGATAAGGAACGAGCTGGATTTACGGAAGTGTTTGTAATGGGAATACTAATTAAATGAATTAATGTCAGCGCTAAACCAATTGCAATTCCTGCAAATTTTCCATTTGCAAATTTATCAGTAGCGCCTAGAATTACTAATAAGAAGAATAATGTCAAGACAAACTCGGCAATGAATGCGGATTGCATCGAATACCCATCAGGGGAAAATGCCCCATACCCATTGGAAGCAAATGCTCCGGCTTTAGTGTTGTCGATTGCAAAACCAGTTTTACCCGAGGCGATAGTGTATAGGGTCCCTGCGGCCGCGGCGGCACCAACACATTGTGCGATGATGTACGGCACCAGGTCTTTAGCTGAAAAACGACCACTTGCCCAAAGTCCGAAAGAAACTGCCGGGTTGAAATGACCGCCTGAAATGTGTCCGACAGCATACGCCATGGTTAATACGGTCAAACCAAAGGCTAGAGAGACTCCAACAAAACCAATTCCCAAATTGGGGATGCCTGCAGCGAATATAGCGCTACCACAACCTCCAAAAACAAGCCAATACGTTCCAAAAAATTCTGCTACTAGTTTTCTCATATTATAAGGGTTTAGATTAATATTACTGCTTTGTGTTTTTGCTTTTCAATAGCAAACAAGGTTATTGTCAGAGTCAAGCAGATGACTGCTTAAGAAAAGTAAAAAGGGAAGGGGTTTTGGAATGACTAACTCCATAAAGAAATGCAGTTTGCATGATTATGTGAACTGGTTTCGATAAATTCATACTCGAGTTCCGTTGCTAATTTTAAATAAAATTAACAATAAAAATCAAAGTAGGGTAAAGTTGGGGGTATATTTTTAAAAATAAATATTTTTTTTAACAAAACTAAGTGTTAGGTGATTTCTTTTCTGACTCGATCAAGTCACTTAAATGCAAGCGTAAGGCATTTACCGAAATGCTGATTTCCCAAAAAGAAATACCCAGTGAAATTAATAAGCTTAGCAAGCTTAACCCGAACAAATAAATGCCAACAAGTTGTTGGTCTAAAAACAACAATAACATCGCAAACACCGATAAGAACAAGCTTAATACGCCAAACAATTGCATGTAGCGAATTAATGTCAATCGCAGATTTAGGTTTTTTATTTCCAATAAAGTATTGTGACTTTCCTTTTCTTCATAGGTCTGCTTCAAGCTCCGAACAATAGTAGCAATAGTTAAAAAGCGATTGGTATAGGCTAATAATATCAGTGAAGTAGCAGAAAATAATAAGGCTGGAGTTTCTATGTGAAGCGTCATAAATAGGGTTGTTTTTTCAACTTGTAAAATTAGGGTTTTTAGCAGGAATTCTGTTTTCTTTAAATGCTTTTGTTTTCCAGTATTTCCTAATCGTTAAATAAAGATGAAGCGCATTGGAAATAGTAAAATTGTGGTAAATTGCGCCAGTAAATTTTTAAAATATATGAAATTTAGCTTTGTTCTAAAGTCTTTGTTTCTCATGATTTTGTTGAATGGCTCTTGTAAAACATATGCCCAATGTTTTGAGATTGAGAGTATTTTAATAGACGCTTGTAGCTCCTCTTCTTCCACTAATGATGAAGGATTGAATGAGATGGTGCGGTTTAAAGTGGGGCCAGTGGCGATTAATACAAGCACGATCAATGTAGTTTGGCCTAATGCTGCTAATTCATGGACTGGCTTGCTTCAAAATGCTACCACTGCTTCTAAAGTGGCTACGTTGAATGCTGGAATTGCAAGCTTGGGTGGTTGTGGGCAATTATTAGAACCTGTTGGAGGAGTTCTTCCTGCTAATGCAAAAGTCTTATTAATCACCAGTTATAATTTTAGTATTACCGCCAATGTTTTTGGTGCGTTAACCAATGATATCTATATTCTTTTTCAAAATAATCCCGCCAATGTTACTGGGAATTTTGCGAATTATGGAACAACAGGAACGTTACTGAGAACACTTACGATTTCTTTTGGAGCTTGTAGCGATTCGGTTACTTATGATAAATCACTTTTGATTGATGCTACTGGAGCACCTGCCGCTGGAGATGGGGCAAGTGTCGAGTTTACTGCAGCGGGAACACCTACGTATACCAATTATGGATGCGTAGCTCCTATTGATTTGTTTCTTGTAGATGCAGGAACCCCAGTAAATGCTTGTCCTGGAGATACCATTGCGTTGACAGGGACAGCTCAAGGGCAATCTTCGGTCGCTTGGACTAGTGTTGGTGGCGGAACTTTTGCCAATGCCGCTGCACTAAGCACCAATTATGTCGTACCTGCCAGTGCCACGGGAACCATTGTCTTAACCTTAACGGCAACCAATACCGCAAACAGTTGCGGAAGTGCGTTAACTATTTTTGATACGGTAACAATTACGATCAATTCGACGGTCACACCAGCTTTTGCGCCAGTTGCTGCCATATGCTCTGGTCAAGCTTTAACCGCTTTACCAACTACCTCTACTAATGGAATCGTGGGCGTTTGGTCGCCAGCACTAAACAATGCCTCAACTACAACTTATACTTTTACACCGAATGCAGGTCAATGTGCCGTTGCAACTACTTTAAGTATAACAGTGAATCCCAGTACGATTCCCACTTTTGCTCCAGTCGCTGCCATTTGTTCGGGACAAACTTTAGCGGCTTTGCCTACGACTTCGACCAATGGAATTGTTGGAGTATGGTCGCCAGCGCTAAACAATACCGCAACTACTACCTATACTTTTACACCGAATGCAGGGCAATGTGCCGTTGCAGCTACAATGATCATTACGGTGAATTCGGCTAGTACAATTCCCACTTTTGCTCCAGTCGCTGCCATTTGTTCGGGACAAACTTTAGCGGCTTTGCCTACGACTTCGACCAATGGAATTGTTGGAGTATGGTCACCAGCGCTAAACAATACGGCAACTACTACCTATACTTTTACACCGAATGCAGGTCAATGTGCCGTGGCAACTACAATGATCATTACAGTGAATTCGGCTAGTACGATTCCCACTTTTGCTCCTGTCGCTGCCATTTGTTCAGGACAAATTTTATCGGCTTTGCCTATGACTTCGACCAATGGAATTGTTGGAGTCTGGTCGCCAGCGCTAAACAACACCGCAACTACTACTTATACTTTTACGCCGAATGCAGGTCAATGTGCCGTGGCAACTACAATGATTATTACGGTGAATAGTCCAAGTACAATTCCCACTTTTGCGCCTGTCGCTGCCATTTGCGCTGGACAAACTTTAGCGGCTTTGCCTACGACTTCGACCAATGGAATTGTTGGAGTATGGTCGCCAGCACTAAACAATACCGCAACTACTACTTATACTTTTACACCCAATGCAGGTCAATGTGCTGTAACGAATACGTTAACCATAACAGTAAATTCTATCACGGTACCTACTTTTAATGCGATTTCTGCGATTTGTGCAGGGCAAACTTTAGCTGCATTACCCACTATTTCAAACAATGGAATTGTAGGAGTTTGGTCGCCTGCACTAAACAATACCACAACGACAACGTATACTTTTACGCCAAATTCTGGACAGTGTGCCACTACAAAAACGCTGATTATCACAGTTAATCCATTGATTACTCCGACTTTTACTCCGATTGCTGCAGTTTGTTCGGGACAAGTTTTACCAGCTTTGCCTACGACTTCGACCAATGGAATCGTTGGAATCTGGTCACCAGCCATAAACAATACCGCAACTACAACGTATACTTTTACACCTACTGCAGGTCAATGTGCCACTACTACGACATTACAAGTTATAATTACTCCGAAAGTTACACCAACATTTCCTTCGGTTCCTGCTATTTGTTCGGGACAACTTTTAACCGCTTTGCCGAACACTTCTAGTAATGGAATAGTCGGAACTTGGGCACCGCCCTTAAACAATATTGCCACGACGACGTATACTTTTACCCCTGCTGTTGGACAATGTGCTGTATCAACTACTTTGAGTATCACCGTAAATTCGGCAACGATTATTCCAACCTTCAATACAATTCCTCCGATTTGTAGAGGACAAACGTTGGCTCCGCTTCCTACCACTTCTACTAACGGTATTGTTGGAAGCTGGACTCCATCTTTGAATACTAGCGCTACCACAACCTATACCTTTACCCCTAATCCGGGTCAATGTGCGGTTTCAAAATCTATGACCATTACAGTGAATGCTCCCAATATTCTTCCGTCATTTAATGCTATCGCGCCAATTTGCGAAGGGCAAGTATTGGCACCTTTGCCAACGACCTCTACTAATGGAATCATCGGTACTTGGTCGCCTGCAGTAAATACAACTACAACTACAGTGTATACTTTTACCCCAAACATTGGACAATGTGCCGTACCAGCGATTTTAACTATTGCGGTTACTCCTAAAAGTATTCCTGATTTTCCAACTAATTATCATTTTTGCAGTGGTGCTACAGTGCCTAGTTTAGGGTCAGTTTCTCCCAATGGGATTCACGGAACTTGGTTTCCGGCAACAATTGACAATTCCAATTCAGGTACTTATGTGTTTACACCCAACGCTGGCGAATGTGCCAAACCAACAACATTGATTGTAACCATCACCGATAATACGACTAACACTCAAAACCATTTTATTTGTTTGGATGCGCTCGGCAATGCGCTTTCATCGGTTACGATTGTTACGGGATTGTCGACTACCAATTACACTTTTGCATGGACGTTCGATGGAGTAGCTTTTGTAAACAATTCGGGTAGTTATTCCACTTCACAAGCCGGGACTTATGTGGTTGTTGCTACTGATATTTTGACCGGCTGCACTAAAACAATCATTGCAAATGTGCAAGATATTCCTGCTGCAACGGCAACTGCTACCGTTGGAAATGATTTTGAGGATCAACAACAAATTATTGTTACTGTGATTGGTGGGTTGGGGAATTATGAATACCAACTCAACAATGGACTTTTTCAAACTAGCAATGTATTTGTGATTACCGAAGGAGGGGAGTATGTTGTGACTGTTCGAGATAATTCGGGTTGTAATAACTTTGAATTGAATGTCACAGCATTAAATTATCCGAAATATTTCACACCCAATGATGACGGCTACCATGACACTTGGAACATCAGTGACTTGCCCTATCCCGAGACTGCTATTATTTCGATTTTTGATCGCTATGGGAAATTGTTGAAACAAATCGCACCAAATGGTTTGGGTTGGGATGGAATGTACAACGGAACGCCCATTCCTTCTTCCGATTATTGGTTCAAATTATTGTATGAAAACCAGCAAGGTGTTCCCAAAGAATTTCGAGGTCATTTTTCTTTAAAGCGATAAAAAAAACCTGTAAGTTTTGCTTACAGGTTTCTTTTTTAAAAGAACAGCATTTTATTTAATCAGTTCAAAACTACGTTTTACAAAAGCGGTTAGTTCTTCCCCTTTCAATAAATTTTGTGATAGTTTCGCCAAATCTAGAGCTTGTTTGACCAAGTTCTCTTGGATTGATTTGTCGGCAGTATTCAAAATGTTGTTGGCCAAATCAGAATTGGTATTGACTACTAAATTATACATTTCTGGCATATTTCCCATACCAAACATTCCACCACCACCGGTTTGACTCATTTCTTTCATTCGTCGCATGAATTCGGGTTGTGTGATAATGAAAGGTGAGGCCTTGCTGTCTAGCGCTTCCAATTGCACGGAGTAGGTTTGCTTTGGAACAAAACCTTCTAAGACCGTTTTTAATTTTTCTTTTTCGTCATCTGATAATTTGGAAATCGCGTTATCGTCTTTTTTGATGAGGTTGTCAATGTGATCGGAATCGACCCGAACAAAAGTGATGTCGCTATTATCACTTTCTAATTTTTGAATCAAATGTGCGATAATAGGAGAATCTAACAACAATACTTCGTATCCTTTTTCTTTAGCCGTTTCGATGTAAGCATGCTGAGCCTCTTTGTTTCCGGCGTATAACAATACTAGTTTTCCGTTGGTATCGGTTTGCTTTTCTTTTAATTTTTCCTTTAATTCTTCTAACGTGAAATAGGTATTGTCAACGGTTGGATACAATACGAACGCTCCCGCTTTTTCATAAAATTTGTCTTCGGATAACATTCCGTATTCCAAAACAATCTTAATGTCATTCCATTTTTTCTCAAAATCTTCGCGGTTTTCGGTGAACAATACTTTTAGTTTATCGGCTACTTTTCTGGTGATGTAGTTTGATATTTTTTTCACAGCACCATCTGCTTGAAGATACGAACGCGAAACATTCAAGGGAATATCTGGAGAATCGATTACTCCTTTTAGCATGGTTAAAAATTCAGGTACAATTCCTTCAACGTTATCGGTAACGTAGACTTGGTTTTGGTACAATTGAATTTTGTCTTTTTGAATTTGCAAGTCGGATCCTAATTTAGGAAAATACAGAATTCCGGTTAAGTTGAACGGATAATCTACATTCAAATGAATATTGAATAAGGGTTCTTCGAATTGCATAGGATACAATTCATGGTAGAAATTTTTGTAATCTTCGTCTGTTAATTCCGAAGGTTGTTTTGTCCACGCTGGGTTTGGGTTGTTGATGATATTGTCTACTTCAACCGTTTTAAAAACGTCGTCTTTATCTTCTGAAGCAACTTCTTCTCCTTTTTTCTGTTCGATTTTTTCTGTTCGAGTTCCAAATTTAATTGGAATCGGCATGAACTTATTGTATTTGTTCAGCAAGTTTTTGATGCGACTTTCTTCTAAGAATTCTAAAGAATCTTCGGCAATGTGAAGAATGATTTCAGTTCCTCGGGTAGTTTTATCGGAAGGCTCCAAAGTAAATTCTGGGCTTCCGTCGCAAATCCAGTGGGCTGCTGGTTCGTCTTTGAAGGATTTAGTAATGATTTCCACTTTTTCAGCAACCATGAAGGCCGAGTAGAATCCGAGTCCGAAATGTCCAATGATTCCAGAATCTTTAGCCGAATCTTTGTATTTATCCAAAAACTCTTCAGCTCCTGAAAATGCTACTTGGTTGATGTATTTTTCAACTTCTTCCGCCGTCATTCCCAGACCTTGATCGATGATGTGTAATTTTTTTCCTTCTTTATCAATTTTCACTTCAATAATGGGACTGCCATACTCAACTTTGGCTTCTCCGATACTGGTGAGGTGTTTTAGTTTGAGTGTGGCATCAGTTCCATTGGAAACTAGTTCCCGCAAGAAAATTTCGTGATCACTGTATAAAAATTTCTTGATTAAGGGAAAGATGTTTTCAACCGAGACATTAATTTTTCCTGTTGTCATAATTTATATGGATTAAGTTTAATTTTTGTTGGGATGCCTCATTTCAAATAAAGTACCAAATCAAAAAAAGTGACAAATTGTCGCAAGTGAATTTTAATATTTTTTTTTTACATAATGAAACTATTTTCAAATTTCGGGTTTGTATCTTTGTTGCCAACTAATACAAAATATTTTTACACACATGAGAAAACTAATTTTATTGATGGCGCTGGTAGTGTTATCGGTTTCGTGCAAATCTACTTCAGCAACTAATACTAAGGTAGATCGAAAATCACAAGTTGCCATAAAGGGCAATTGGGTAATTACATCCGTTAGCTATCCTGGATCGGAATACATAAAAGTTAATTCCTTCATGATTGCGGATTCAAAATGTTTTGAAGGAAGTACTTGGAAGTTTATTTCCAATAATGATTCTGGAAATATGTCCTTGTCTAAAGCCGATTGTCCTTCGTTCAGTTCTCCTTTTAAATGGTTTGTCAATAAAGAGGGTCAATTTGTATTGAAAGTATTAAATGCTGGAGAAAAGGCAAAAAGAATTAGAGAAGGTTATGTCTTAAAATTGGCTTCTCAAACCGAAGAATCGTTTCAATTAGTGGATAGAATTGATGTGGGTGGAAAAGCAACCGATGTCGTTTATCAATTTCAAAAAATTAAATAATAAATACACACAACTATGAAAAAAGGGACTAGTATTATTTTGGCTTTCACTTTAGTTTTCACTTTAGTATTAACCAGTTGCGAAGCAGTTAAAAACACCAATAAAACACAAAGAGGAGCAGGGATTGGAGCAGTCGGAGGTGCTGTTATTGGTGGGATTTTAGGAAACAATATTGGTAAAGGCGGAAACGGTGCTTTGGGCGCAGTCCTTGGTGGTGTTATCGGCGGTGTTGCCGGTGGTGTTATTGGGAACAAAATGGATAAGCAAGCACGTGAGATTGATACCGCTTTGCCGGGTGCGGAGGTAGTTCGGGTAGGAGAAGGAATCAAATTAGTTTTGGGTGAAAATGCCGTTCGTTTTGATTTTAATAAATCGACTTTAACTACTCAAGCCAAAGCCAACTTGGATAAATTAGTAAAAGTTTTTACCGAATATCCGGATACCAATATTGTGATTTATGGGTATACCGACAACAAAGGTGCTGCAGATTACAATTTGAAGTTGTCACAAGATCGAGCCACTTCTGTAAAGAATTACTTAATTAAAAAAGGATTGGTTGCTACTCGATTTACGGTGACAGGATTAGGAATTGCGGATCCAATTGCTAGTAACGATACCGATGAAGGAAGAAGTAAAAACCGTCGTGTCGAATTTGCAATTACGGCCAATGACAAAATGGTTCAAGATGCTCAAAAAGGGAACTAAGGTTTCTATGAGGAATACAGGAACTGTCTCAATATTGAGGCAGTTTTTTTTTGGAGTAAAGTTTAACAAATTATTTTGTTTAAACTTTTGTATATATAATTAAACAAATAGTATCTTTACACTTGAATTCTAAAGATTTAGATTATGGCCACTACAAAGAAAGCCGCTACCAAAAAGCCGCCTATCGACGACGACCAAATTATTACATTATATATGAACAGCGTTTTGGAGACCAATCAGGTTCCGAAGAACGTGTTCTTATTTTGTAAGGACAACAATATATCAGAGACTGATTTTTATATCCATTTTGGATCTTTTGATAGCATCAAACAGACTATTTGGGAGAAGTTTTTTGAAAATGCCGTGAATACGCTAGAACAAGAGAAAGCGTATGCTACGTATTCTAACAAGAACAAATTGTTGTCACTGTATTTTACTTTATTTGAAATACTGACACTCAACAGAAGTTATGTTTTGTATAGCCTAAAAGACAATCGTGAAGGGTTGAAGAATTTAAAGGATCTTAAAAGAATTCGAAACCGATTTAAAGACTTTGTCGTAGGTATCATAGAAGGAAATGTGACAGATTCCATCCCAAACACAGAAAAGTTTACCAAGCCAATTTTTTCGGAAGGCGCTTGGATTCAGTTTTTATTTTTGTTGAAATTTTGGATGGACGATACTTCGAAAGGATTTGAGAAAACAGATATCATTATCGAAAAGTCAGTCAATACCGTAGTCGATTTGTTGGATACCAAGCCTCTAGAGAGCTTAATTGATTTGGGAAAGTTTCTTTGGAACGAACGTAAGAGTTAAATTGAATACCACTTTTTTATAAGGCTTTCCCATCGCAAAAAACAAACATGAAAACATTAGACAAAATACCAACCAACAAAATTGAAAGAGCCGGACAATTAGTGAAAACTGGTTTTAAAGTAGGGGGAAATTACATCGCTTATTACGGAGAGAAAATTGTAAATCCAGCATTAACAAAGGAAAAACTCAATGAAAACAATGCGGAAGATATTTACGATGGATTGCAAAATTTGAAAGGAAGTGCACTTAAAGTTGCCCAAATGTTGAGCATGGACAAGAGTATTATGCCACAAGCTTACGTAGATAAGTTCTCACTTTCACAATTTTCAGTACCGCCATTATCAGCGCCGCTGGTACGGAAGACTTTTAAGAAATATATGGGAAAATTTCCTGAAGAACTATACGATTCGTTCACACCAGATTCAATCAATGCAGCTAGTATTGGTCAAGTACATGTTGCGTTCAAGGATGGGAAAAAACTTGCTGTGAAAATCCAATACCCTGGTGTGGCGAATAGTATAAGCTCTGATTTGGCACTAGTGAAGCCTTTTGCTACGAGAATGTTCAACTTAAAAGGAAAAGATTCCGAAAAATATTTTCTAGAAGTTGAAAACAAATTGTTGGAGGAGACTGATTATGTTTTAGAACTGAAGCAAAGCATCGAAATGGCAAAAGCCTGCAGTAAGATAAAGCACTTGCGATTTCCCGAATACTATGCATCGTTGTCATCGGAGAAAATTTTGACGATGGATTGGATGGAAGGCGAACATTTATCAGAGTTTTCGGCGCACAATACCGATAGGGAAAAAGGAGATCAACTAGGACAGGCGTTATGGGATTTTTATATGTTCCAAATGCATGAACTACGTCAAGTGCATGCGGATCCTCATCCTGGGAATTTTTTGGTTGATGCCGATGCGAATTTGATGCCTATAGATTTTGGATGTATCAAGAAAGTTCCCGAATCATTTTATATTCCCTATTTCGAATTAGCCAATCCAAAATATTTGAATGATTCAGAATTGTTTAAAGAAAAATTATTTGAATTGGAGATATTGCGTCAAGATGATTCAAAAGCAGAAATGGAATATTTCACAGCATTATTCCACCGCCTTTTGAGTTTGTTTACCAAGCCGTTTCATGCGGATTACTTTGATTTCTCTGACGAAGCATTTTTTGGAGCTATTGCCGCAATGGGTGAAGATTTCACGAAAGATACTCAATTGCGAAAGATGAATGGAAACCGTGGCTCCAAGCACTTTTTGTACATCAATAGAACTTTTTTTGGGTTGTATAATTTAATGCACGATTTAAAAGCTAGAGTTCACACTCAAAACTACATAAAATACAGAAAGTAAAAGTAAAGGTTGTTACTTGTTTAGGTTGGTAAGAGCGTTTTTCATTTTTGGAATTCGCTCTTATTTTTTTAAGAGCGTCCAAACATTCTTTCATAACTTCTTCAGCTATGTAGACGATTCATTCTTTATTTGGTAATGTATATGTAAAAAAAAACCTCCTCAATGAAATGAGGAGGTTTTAGTGATTTAGAGAATTTATCTATCGTTTAATCATTCGAAGTGTTTTCACATTTTCTCCTTGAGTTACAATAACATTGTAAACACCTGAAGTCAATTGATCTCCCATTTCTAGTGAAGTCATGTCAGACAAGCTTCCTTGTTTCATTTCAATCGCTCTACCCAACATATCGTACACTTTTACGCTAACATTTTCCTCGCTAGAAGTATTTACTTCTAGTTTGAAGTTATTCGCAAATGGGTTTGGATAAGCATTTACTTCAAAGACATCCAATGGAGTTTTGGTTATTCTTGAAGCTCCTGTAGTGGTAATAGTACAAGCCGAACCAAATGCTTGGTAAATGCTGTTGTACAAAATAGCTACTCGAATAGAGTACGATGAATTGGTTGCTGTAAAACCAGGAACCGTAATGTTGCGTAAGCTAAATCTTGCATTAGGCGTGTCATAGAATACAGTAGCACCACCTGATTTAGTTACTTCAAAACGATAGCCAGTAGCAGCCGAAACCTGTGTAGCATAAATTGTTGACCATAAGTTGGTAATGTTAATACCACATTGAGCTGCACTTACATTTGAAGTTCCAGGTGTAGCTGGAGTCGTATAAGAACAAACTGCTCCCCAGGTAGTTTCCCAAGTGGTTCCAAATCTTAATTGAACATCAATAGTATAGGTAGTTCCAAAATTAGCATTCACATTGGTTAAACTGAAACGGTTCACCGAAGCATCAAATGTTGTTGTTGTCACACCATCTGTTACACGGAATCTATATCCAGTTGCACCAGGAACTGCATCGCAATAGATTGTACTAGCGATATTCGTTAAGGTACTTCCACAAGCTGGGAACGAAACTTTTGTTGTAGCAGCAACTGCAGGAGTTGTTACGTTACAAGCTGAAGCATAAGCTCTCCAGAATCCAGGAGCTGTTTTTACAGCAACACGAATACTGTACGTCGTGTTGATGGCACCACCTCCCGAAAGGTTGTTTAAGTTGAAGTTGTTGGTAGCAGAATCGTAAGTTCTAACGTTAGAAGGGTTACTAACTTCTGTTACCTCAAAGCGATAGCCTTGTGCTGCAACAGCACCTGTTACCACATTAGCATAAATAGCTTGCGAGATATTAGTTAAAGTACTACCACATTGAGATGGTTGTAAGCTAGAAGTAGGAGCTACTTCATCAACATTCCCATCGCAGTTGTCGTCAAGACCATTGTCTAATACTTCAACGTGATTTGGATTAATTTCGGCATCATTATCATCGCAATCAGTTCCGATATTGTTAGCCGTAAATCCTGATGGTGCTAAAGCACCGTAGCAAGTAGTTGTTAATGGACCACCATTGTTGAATCCGTCATTGTCACTGTCTACGTAGAAATCTCCAGTTCTGTAAACCGCGATATTAGTGTCATCACAATCGGTACTGTTCAATACGTAACCTGTTGGTTGTGTTGAAGCCAATACGGATACATTTGCATCACCGTATCCGTCTCCATCCGCATCCGCATAGTATCTGTCGTTACTGAAATAGATGTTGTCCAAATAAATCTGCGTAGTACTAGGCGCAACGTTTTGCTCTAATTTTAAACCATAAATACTAGCTAAATTGGTGCCTGCATAAGCAGTTAATGGAATGCTCAAGGAATTCCATCCTGTTACCAGTGGACCAGTACTATAATTATGATCAGCTCCATCTAAAAGAAATACAAATAGATTCGATAATGGTGAATTTACATATACATCTAAGTGAAGGTTGGTCATTGTAGTTACGCTTACACGTCTCTCCGTTTGATCAACTAAACCTATGAAACCTAAATTATTTACTTGAATACAAGTGTTAGTTCCATTAGCAAAATTAAAGTTTGCAGTAGTTGCACCGGTCCAAGAAGCTCTTACAGTCGTGTAAAGAGGATTGTTAGCATAAACCGATGGAGTACCCGTATACATTGACATTACTTTCGCTGGATCTCTCACAGGTGGAATAGGAGATGCCCCAGGTACAGGATAAGTCACAACTAAGCTAGCCGTTGTACTGGTTGGTCCATAAGTTCCGTCTGTAACTTGTGATGCCGTGATGGTAGAAGTACCACCGCCTACAACGGTTACCATATCACCAGAGATAGTAGCAACACTAGTATTACTGCTACTGTAAGTGAAAGGACTTGTGTTGGTTGACGTTGGAGGTGTCAATTGGAATGGTGCATCACCCAAAACTTTTGCTGGGACTGTAAATGATCCAACTGTTGCAGGAGGAAGTGTAGCGTTTCTATAGAAATAGATATTGTCTACATAAGCATTTCTAAGTCCACCAGCTCCATTAGGATTTTCTATTTTGAAAATGTTAACAGCAGCCAAATTTACCCCTAATGCTGAATAGCTTGATAATGGAATATCAAGGCTTGTCCATCCGTTAATTGGTGTTGGAAGTATCACTCTTTGATTTCCTAACCAGAACCATAATGGTGTTTGATCTAATGAAAATACATCAACGTGCAACCAAGTCATAGCAGAAACATCTGTTGCGGCAAAAGCAATCTGTCCAAAAAGATAGTTTGTAAATAATCTAGTTGTATTTCCTGCAATGGAAACATCAGCTGTTTGACCTCCCCATGTTGGAGCAGATTGATTGGCATACGTGTCGCTATAAAAAGAGATGCGATCCCAAGTATTTCTTGCTGGTGGAGTCGGAGCTGCAGGAGGTGTTACTGATAAAGTAGCGGTTGTGCTACCTGATCCATAACTTCCGTCAGCAGCCTGAGTTGCTGTAATAGTAGAAGTTCCAGCACCTACAACAGTAACAGTGTCCCCACTGATAGTTGCTACCGCAGTATTGCTACTAGTGTATGTAAATGCTCCAGCACTATTAGAAGTTGGTGCAGTTAGGGTGAAAGGTGCATCACCTACTAATTTTGCAGGAACTGTAAATGCTCCCAATGTTGGTGGCTGAGTAGTTGCTGGTCTGTAGAAATACATGTTATCTAAATAAACTGTTTTTCCGCCAGATCCTACTATTTTAAATTGAAATAAAGCATTAACGCCGAAACCAGATTGGCTTGTCCAAGCAGTAAGAGGAATGTCATAGCTATTCCACTGACCTTGAACTAATGGAGTAAGGGTATATGATCTTTCACCACCACCATTGTTGATTTGAAAAAACTGTAAAGAAGTTTCATCAAAAGTCCAAACATCTACGTGCATAGTGGTCATGGCAGAAGCATTTACGTTAGCGCCAAAATCTAAGCCCTGATAATTAAGGTTTATAGCTCTCCAGGCATTGTCCCCCGCAACGGAAACAACACTAGCTGAACCAGCTTGTCCCCAACCAGGATTGTATGTTCTAGTTCCAGCAACTGGAGTATAAGCATCACTAAAGATAGAAAGCACGTCCCAAGTATTTCTTGCTGGAGGTGCTGTAGGACCTGCAAGAGGGGTAGTTGAACCCGTCACTGTTAAGGTCGCTGTAGCAGAACCTGCTGCAAACGTCCCTGTAGCTACTTGCGAAGCCGTCAGCGTTGAAGTCCCAATGCCTACCACAGTAACAGTATTGCCACTGATGGTTGCCACAAGAGGATTACTACTGGTATAGGTAATTGGAGCTGGACTAGTAGAAGTGGCACTCAATGTGAATGGTGCTGCTCCCATAACTTTGGCTACCGATGAGAAATTAGAAAAAGTTGGTGTAGTAGGTGCAAAATAGAAATATACGTTATCAAGGTATATCTGTCTTGCAGCTCCAACGTTTTGTTCAAATTTCAAACCATAAACGGTACCTAAAGCGGCATTAGGAAAAGAAGTTAGATTAATATCTAAAGAATTCCATCCTGCATTAAGAGCTCCAGTATTGTATAGTTGATCCGCAGCAGTTGATACAAGAGTAACAAACATATTGGTAATAGATGTATTTAAATAAATATCAACATGTAGTTTTGTCATGCCGGTTACGCTAAAATTAGCACCTGCTGTTCTAACTAGACCAAAATAGCCTAAATTATTTACTCGAAGACAATTGTCAGTTCCATTTGCAAATGTAAATAGGGATTGTGTTGATCCTGTTGACCAACTTGCTTGCTCTACTGCAAAGGTATTAGCGTATACGGGATCTGTTGAACCACCAGTATACATTGGAACAACTGTTCCAGCACTTCTTACTGCTAAGGCTGGAGATGCTCCAGGGCTAGCATAATTTACTACTAATGAAGCAGACGCAGTTCCTGAGCCAAAAACACCAGGCACTGCTGCCTGAGTTGCTGTAATGGTAGTGGTACCACCACCTACTATTGTTGCAGTATTTCCACTGAAGGTTACTACACCAGCTGGACTACTTGAATAGGTCCATGCTCCTGAACTATTAGAAGTTGGATCCGTTAAAGTAAATGGCGCATCGCCAACTGTTTTTGGACTTGGAACGGTTAACGCTCCAATTGTTGGTGGTGCATCCGTTGGAGCTCGGTAGAAATAGATATTATCTAAATAAACTTGTTTCACAGGGGCCACACCTCCTGTCGGATTGTTTAAATCAAAAAAACTAACGTTTGCTAAATTCAAGCCTACATAGTCAGATAAGGGAATATCAAAACTCGCCCATCCGTTTAGCGGAATGCTTGAAACTACTTTTCGGTTTCCGTTGATTTCAAACCAAAGTTGGTTCTGATTGAGTGTGTAAACATCAATATGTAAAGTAGTCATTGCTGAGATACTTCTTGCACCGAAAGCTAATCTAGCTAACGTAAACCCGTTAAAATAGCGAATATTATCTCCCGATACGGAAACATCTACACCATTTTGCCATGTTGCTCCGCTTGTCGGGGTATAAGCACCACTGTATAAAGAAACAACATCCCAACTATTTCTTGCCGGTGGGGTTGCTGCCGCAGGTGGTGTTACTGTTAACGTTGCCGTAGTACTACCGGCACTATAGGTCCCATCTGCTACTTGACTAGCTGTGATTGTTGATGTTCCCACGCCAACAATCGTAACGGTGCTTCCACTAATAGTAGCTACGTTAGTATCACTACTGGTGTAAGTAAATGGGCTTGTATTATTTGAAGTTGGAGCCGTCAATGAGAAAGGAGAAGCTCCAGCTAATTGAGAAGGTACAGTAAATGCTCCATAAGTTGGAGGTTGAGTCGTAGCACTTCTGTAGAAATACATGTTATCTAAATAAACTGTTTTTCCACCAGAACCAACAATTTTAAATTGGAATAAGGCATTAACCGCAAAACCTGATTGGCTCGTCCAAGCGGTTATTGGAATATCATAGCTGTTCCATGAATTTTGATTCAAAGGTGTTAGTGTGTAAGATCTTTCTCCACCACCATTGTTTATTTGAAAAAACTGAAGTGAAGTTTCATCAGTAGTGTATACATCTACGTGAAAAGTGGTCATTGCGGAAACATTAATATTACCGCCGAAGTCTAATCCTTGATAATTTAGATTGGTGGCGCGCCATAAGTTGTCGCCTCCTGCAGTGATGACACTGGCGGAACCAGCTTGTCCCCAACCAGGATTGTAATTCCTAGTTCCGGCAACTGGAGTATACGCATCACTAAAGACTGAAAACACATCCCAAGCATTTCTTGCTGGAGGTGCTGTCGGTCCTGCGCCGGGCTGAGATTGTCCCAATGAAAAAATCATTAGGAAAAAGAGTAAAAGAGTTTTTTTCATAATTAAAGAGTTTTGATGAATCTCAAATTTAAGGAACGAATGCAGTGTATATCTTATATTGGAGCTCTATAAAAACTATACCTATGCAAAATTTGAGGATGAAGTATTGTAATCTATAGTGAAACGGGAGGTTGCTACGTTTTTGTCTTTGTTGTTGTGGTAATTTTAGTGCGCTAGTATAGCAATAAAACCATCTAATGTTGTGTTAATGTAATGGCAATTTTTTTTCAACTACAACGTTATAAATAAAAAAAATACTACAATATAATAATTAAACCACTCTCGTTTTGGGAAATCTCTATAAATATATTTATCAAATTGCAGATTTAATAAATTCTATATCTTTAAAAATATAAGAAATTATTTAGAAATAGTTTTAATAATTATTATAACTTTTATAAAATTATAAATAGAAAAGCCTCCGAAAATTGGAGGCTTTTTTACTATTTCAAAAAACTATTGTCTTTTATCTAATTTGTTGTACTTCAAAATATGTCTTTCCAGAATACGAATCTATAGTAACACCAGATTGATAGTTCTCAGCATAAATCTCAACATAGTCACCAGCTAGCAGGTAGACTAAACAATTGATTGTTCTTGATACAGGCCCATTATTAATGTGATTCCCAGTAGTTTGTTGGTATAAAGCCCCATTTTTTCTGACACCAATAGAGTAAAATTGCATATTACTTTGATTGTCAGTATGATACCCCGCGTTCACTTGATAATAGCCAGTTTTTGAAGCTACAAATCTATTCGTCCCGGTATTGAATTCGCTATTCAAATCGAAAACCACCGTGTTAAAATTTAGAAGCTGCCAGCCTCCAGTAGTTAAAGCTTGATTTGCACTTAGGTTTGTTCTTGCCACCGATAAGGTATTGTTGGGAGCAATAACCCAACTTGCATTTCCTGTGGCATCACTTTGTAAAATATAATTGGCACTAGCACCTGTGGTCATTTGGAAATCAGTTGTTTTGGTCTTTCCTGCGACTTCCAATTTATTTCCAGCCGTCGCTGTGGTTCCAATTCCAACATTGGTTCCATCATCTTTGATGACGCCATCTACTAAAGTAGTGCCATTCCATTTAGGAACTGTATTCGAGGTTGCGGAAGAAACTTGAGGATCGGTCTCTGTAATACTCAAAGTACTCGGAGCAACCCAAGCAGTACTGCCTGCACCGTTGCTTTGAAGTACATCGCCATTTGTTCCTCTAGCTGTCGGCAATGTATATCCGGTTACTGCAGGATTCCCAATTTGGATTTGCCCATTGATTCTAGCGATGTTGTTGTCGAATTCACCATAGATTAGAGCATTGTCTGCATCTGCATTACTGTTTTCAATATACAGGCGATTGCTTGCCACTTCATTATAGCCTGATTGATTTCCAATAAAAACGCTATTGTTTCCTGTTGAATTTGAAAATCCTGCTTGGTATCCAATTCCAACATTATAATTTCCAGACAAATTGTTGTATAATGACTCTCTACCTATAGCTGAGTTGTAGGCTCCAGTAGTATTTAATTTCATAGCAACATAACCTACACCTGTGTTGTTTGAACCTTGAAAACCAGTCAATCCATTCGATGAAGTCAAGACATTGCGACCAATAGCAACATTGCAAACTCCTAACGTATTAGAATACAAAGCACCCACGCCCATGGCGGTATTTTCGGATCCTTGCGTATTGGAAAACATGGATTGATCTCCCATGGATACATTCAGGAACCCTGTGGAATTGCTCGGCATGACATTCGTTCCGATTGCGGTATTTCGAGTTCCTGTAGCAACCGTTAAGGAGTTGGCTCCAAATGCTGTGTTTTTATTTCCAGTAGTGGTATTTGGGTTGCCAATAAACCCAGCACGAACACCATTACGTTTGAATACTATATCTTGGTCATCGGTTGTTCCGAAAAAATTAGAAGCAGGCGTGGTGCCACTGTTTCCAGTAGTTTGCCAAGCCGAACTGTTCAAACTTTGCCAAGTAACATTGCCGATACCATCAGTTTGCATGATTTGTCCGTTGGTACCTCTTGATGGAGGTAGTATGTAATTGTTAACGGCTGTAGTTCCAATACTGACATTTCCTAAAAAGTAACCAGCATAATTGGCGCCCGATTTTAATACTTCTGAATAAACACCATAATGAGTTCCGCCAGCGGTAGCACTGATGAGGTTGTAATTGCCATATTTGATTCCGGTTCCGGTTCCTGTCAAGTTGCTATAACTTCCATAATGGGTGGCATTTCCTGAATTGCTGATGCTATTCGAAATTCCGTATTGCTGCCCCGTTCCAGTGCCAGATAGTGTATTGAAATTTCCATAATGAATGCCACTTCCTGTGTTGCTAATGGCATTGCTGTTTCCGTATTGGTCTCCAATTCCCGCGCCATTCAAATCAGAATAGAATCCGTAATGCGTTCCGCTACCCGAATTGCTGATCGATACATTATCGCCAATTTGTTGCCCCGTTCCCGTTCCTGTCAAATCCGTATAACTTCCAAAATGATTTGAGTTTGCGGTATTACTAATGCTAGTGTAATTTCCATAGAGCAATCCAGTTCCTGTACCGGTTATGTTGTTGTAGCTCCCAAAGTGATTTCCAATTCCCGTCCCACTTAGATTATTATAAGTTCCGTAATGAATGTTGTCTCCAGTATTGACAATATTGTTGAAAATACCATATTGACGACCCGTTCCTGCGGCTGATAAGTTGGCATAAAACCCAAAATGACTCCCACTACCGGTGCCACTCAAAGCATTATAATTTCCGTAATGAATATTGTTTCCGGAATTGCTAATTAAATTATCGCTTCCGTGTTGTTCGCCTGTTCCCGTTCCATTTAAATCGGTAAGGTTTCCATAATGATCTCCCGTTCCAGAACCACTCAAAGAACTACTAACGCCATAATGCAAATTGTTTCCAGAATTGCTAATGGTGTTGCGAACTCCAATTTGTTGTCCGGTTCCTGCTCCTGTAATGGTGGTATAATTTCCATAATGAGTTCCGCTACCAGTACCACTCAAATTGGTGCTAGTTCCGAAATGATTTCCAGTTCCAGAATTGCTGATGACGTTACTAGTTCCATAATTCGGATCGTTGGAGGTCCCACTAATCGTATTCAGAATACCAATTTTGTCAAAAGTATTGGTTGTAGTACTGGATAGTGAATTATTCAAACTTCGATCAAAAGCTGTGGTTTGGATTTCAAGGGGATAGACGGCTGTGTTTTTTCCAATGGCCACATTTCCGGAGTGGAACATGTTATCCGTGATTGCTGTGGGAGCAGTTGTTGTACCGACTTTAAACCAATCGGCATCAGAATTGGCAGAAGAAGTGATGCCAATCCAGCTTGTTGTCGTATTATCCCAATAGTAAAAACCAGGAACATTGGTGCCTGAAGTTGTGGTTAGGTAAACTAACATGCCTTGTTGTGCAGCTGTTGGGTTGGTTACAGGGAAGGCATCTACTTTTGGAATTAGAATCCCGTCCGTATTGGCAGGGGTAGTTTGATTGCTAGAACGAATGTCTAAAATTGCGCTAGGGCTGGTCGTTCCGATACCCACTTGGGCATTCAAGAACTGAACTAAAAACAATAGTAAAATTGACAAGTAGTTTTTCAACTTCATTTCAAATAAATTTATAGACAAATGGGTAGACAAAAGTAATAGAATTTTAGCAAATTTCCCCTTTTGGTCACTAAAATCGATGAGTTTGACCGAATTAACGATAAGAAACCGAATTAGTTACCAGAATTAATTTTTTATTTCAGGATATTATGTTCAATTTTGTGTTTCAAGATTTTTTATGCTACGAGTTTCGAATATTTCTTTTTCGTATCGCGATACGATTACCTTAAAAAACATATCGTTTTCTATTGCAAAAGGACAGAATACCGCTATAATAGGGGAAAGTGGCTGTGGAAAAAGTACTTTGCTTAAATTAATCTATGGATTGCACGACTTAAACGAAGGGCAAATTTTTTGGAACGAGACTGAAGTCTTGGGGCCCAAATTTAATCTGATTCCGGGAATGGAATTCATGAAATACTTGGCGCAAGATTTCGATTTGATGCCATACATAACAGTGGCTGAAAATGTAGGAAAATTTCTTTCGAATCGGAACCTAAAGAAAAAAGAAGCCCGGATTCAAGAGCTGTTAGCCATTGTTGAAATGTCTGAATTTGCCTCAGTAAAAGCCCAATACTTAAGTGGTGGACAAATGCAACGAGTAGCTATAGCTAAAGTCTTGGCGCTAGAACCGGAAGTTTTATTACTAGATGAACCGTTTAGCCACATTGATAATTTCAGAAAAAATAGTTTGCGAAGAAAGTTGTTTGGCTACCTCAAGGAAAAGAATATTACTTGTATTATTGCCACTCATGATAGTAAAGATATCTTGGCTTTTACAGATCAAACTCTCGTGATTCAAAATGGTGAATTGCTGGCGAATAAAACTACAAAATTATTATATGAGCACCCTAAAAATCGATATATTGCTTCTCTTTTTGATGATGTGAACGTTATTCCAAACTATCTTGTTTTAGAATCGGATGAGCGAAATGCTACTATATTGGTTTTTCCTTTTCAGCTGGAAGTAGTTTCTAATTCTAAATTTCAAGTTGAAATTAGGCAATCCTACTTTAAAGGGAATGGCTATTTAGTCGAAGCTAATTTTAATAATCAAGCGGTTTTTTTTGAAAATGCTTTTGCTTTAGAAAAAGGGGATTGGGTTTTTCTGGCCTTGAAGTCTTAAAGTTATATAGAAAAGAGTGCGCAAAAAGCGGTGAAATTTGGATTATTCTATAAATTTGTTAAAAATACCTCATATGAAAAAAATATACTTGTTACTGATGTTTACTTCATTGTTTGCTAGTGCGCAACTGCAATGGCGGCCATTACCTTCTGCTGTTACCAATATTGATAACCAACGCTTTGATGACGTTTTTTTTATTAATGATAATTTGGGTTGGGCAGCAAACGGAGCCTACGCCGCAGTCTACAAAACAACTGATGGTGGCGCTACGTGGACAACGCAACTAACAGAGCAATCATTAGGAGCTAATTATTACTTTAGAAATATCGAATTTTTGAATGAAAATGTAGGTTTTCTAGGAACTCTTAATGGTGTTGTTTTTAAGACTATAGACGGGGGTACGCATTGGAATCCGATTACAAATTTTCCAACCAATCCACCTGCAATATGTGGTTTGTCTGCAGTTGGACCTTCAACCGTATATGGTTGTGGAGCCTACTTTTTCCCTGCTTATGTGATCAAATCTACCGATAGTGGTGCCACTTGGCAATACATTGACATGAGTGCTTATGCTAGAGCTTTAGTAGAAATTTTGTTCATCGATGAGAATATTGGTTACGCGTCGGGGGAAAATGCAAACGGCGGAGTCATTCTCAAAACTACGGATGGCGGTCAAACCTGGAATTCAATTTACAATACTGGAATACCGGGAGAATATGTATGGAAATTGCAAGTGCTTTCGTCGAACTCTAATGTAATTTTCGGATCGGTAGAATCGATTGCTCCTCATGTCGGTAAAATCGTGAAATCGGTTGATAATGGCATCAATTGGATGAGCAAAGAAGTACCCTATACTAGCGTGCAAGCGGTTGGATTCCTAACAGAGAATCATGGATGGACAGGCGGTTACACCTCTACCGTTGGAACTAATTTTCCAATTTTGGAGACGTTTGACGGAGGAGATACTTGGACTGATACTGGTGTTGGAAGCAATTTGAACCGAATTTTCATTTTGCATGATAATCTTGTGTATGCATCGGGAGCAACAGTTTATAAATACAGTGAGAGCAATCTGGCCAATGCCAACTTTATTGAAAAAAATAGAGTTCCGTTAAAAATTACCGTGCTACCTAATCCAATTAAAGATAAATTAAATCTGAGTATTGATTTTCCGGAGAGCGACCACATCTTAATTACTTTGTATGATGCTCGAGGCCGTTTGATTAAAGACTTAAAGAAAGATGATGTCAGCGCCGCCGGAACTAAAAACTATTCTTTTGATTTTCCCTTCCCGTCGGGAGTATATTTGATCGACATTCATAATAATACCGGAAGACAATCACTGAAAGTATTGAAATAGGAATCTAAATTTTAAGGAATTACTTTGCTCTTTCAGGTAATGTGAGTGCTTATATAAATGAAAAAATTAAATGCAGTATCATTCAAAAATAACGGGATTAGGCTACTTTGTTCCGGAAAATGTGGTTACAAACGAGGCGCTTTCCAAAATTATGGATACTAGTGACGAATGGATTCAGGAGCGTACGGGAATTCAAGAACGTCGTCATGTAGTTAAAGGTAGCGGAGAAACTACCAGTTCCATGGGAGTAAAGGCGGCTAAGATTGCTATAGAACGTTCCGGAATTTCAAAAGACGCGATTGATTTTATTGTTTTTGCTACGATTACCCCCGATTACTATATTCCCGGCTGTGGCGTTTTGCTTCAAAAAGAATTGGGATTACCAACCATTGGTGCGTTGGATATTCGCAATCAATGTACGGGTTTTGTGTATGCACTTTCGGTAGCTGATCAGTTTATCAAAACGGGCATGTATAAAAATATTTTAGTAGTTGGCGCCGAGATACAATCGGTTCTTATGGATTTCAGTAGTCGAGGTCGCAATACTGCAGCGATTTTTGCGGATGGTGCTGGAGCAATAATTTTGAGTAGGGAAGAAGATGTTACCAAAGGAATTCTGTCTACTCATTTGCATTCAGAAGGAGAACATGCCACGGAACTTTCTTTAGAAGCGCCCGGAATGGGAGGACGATGGGTGACGGATATCTTGGCGGATAATAACCCTGATGATGTCAGTTATTTTCCACATATGAATGGTCAATTTGTATTCAAGAATGCCGTGACACGTTTTCAAGAAGTGATTTACGAAGCCCTTCAAGCCAACAATTTAAAAGTGACGGATATTGACATGTTGATTCCGCATCAGGCCAATTTAAGAATTTCTCAGTTCATTCAGAAACAATTTGATTTAGGAGACCATCAAGTTTTTAATAACATTCAAAAATTTGGGAACACTACGGCGGCCTCGATTCCAATTGCATTAACGGAAGCATGGGAGCTAGGAAAAATAAAGTCGGGAGACCTCGTGGTTCTGGCTGCTTTTGGTAGTGGTTTTACTTGGGCGAGCGCCATCATAAAATGGTAAGATCCTAAAGGATGAAACCTTATTCCATAAAAAAACCGAAGGTTGCCCTCCGGTTTTTTAACTAACTAAAACTCAATTTATATAAAACCCAATTATGTAAATTAATTACTATTACTTTTTTTGATTGATGGTCACAAGTAAGACTCTTTTCTTATTTTCTTGTTACAATCCATTTCAAAAAAGTGCCACTTTTTTATCGTTTCATGGCAAAATGTGATTTAAATTCTTTTTCAACAGCATCTTCTTGATAAGTAATCGTAAACCAATAGTCATCGGAAGGAAGTGGTTGTCCGCTTAAACTGCCGTCCCAACCTTGACCTTTCGGAGTGATTTGACTGATTAGCTTGCCATAACGATCATAAATGTAAATCATAGCATTCTTTTGTCCCTTCAAATCAGAGATGTTCCAAGTGTCGTTGTACCCATCACCATTTGGAGTAAAGAACTTCGGATAATTAACGACCAACGCTTGAGAAGTCGATAGTCCACATCCATTTTTATCTCTTACTGTGATGGTGTGTGTGCCTGAGGAAACATTTTGGAAGGTAGGACTATCTTGGAAAGGCCCGAAATCCAATTGGTATTCGTAATCACCCAAACCGGCTGTTTCTACAGTAATGATTTGGTTTTCAGAGAAATCATCCGTCATATTATAGCTCACGACAGCTGGCTCAGAAGAAGTTACAGTTACTGGTGTAGCAGCTGATGCGCACCCTGTTTGAATATCGGTAGCAATCACACTGTAAACTCCAGGCAGCACTGCTAGATAAGTACTTCCACTACCCACAACATCTCCCGCTTCGTTATACCATTTGATGGAGTAATAAGAATCACTTAATCCGCTGTTAATTGTATAAGGATTTAAAAGAACATTATTTTTGCTATCGTAGCACATTAATCCGTCTACTGGAGTAAGTTCTGGTAATTTGTTTACGATTAGTGAAATTACTTTTACATCAAAACAATTCGTCGTTAAGGTATTGGTTACTCTTACATAGATTGTTTTCAAATCGGTTAAAGTGAAGCCATTCGTTGCAGCAACGGCATTATCAAAAGAGGCATAGTACGTTGCGGTATATTCTGATCCAGTTTGACTTCCGAGAATCGTAGCATTTAATTGTGTTAAGTCGAAAGTGGTTACCCCATCGTTTGTACCATCTTCATCGCAAACAGTCAATAGGCTATTGGGAACCGGATTCACAATTGGAGCATCGACGATAGTAACAACGAAAGTACTTTCATCATACAAGAGTGCATTAAAAGGGGCAGGCGCATAAACATAAAGCGTTTGTGAAGTTGTTACGGTTTGACCAGCAAACAAATGCGTTCCAGTAGCGTGTGGACCTGTATAGTAACTTCCGATAGTTAAAGCGGGTAGGGTATAACTTTCACAAATAGTAACATTCGGAACGTTATCTACATTAAAGATATTGATGTAAAAGCTTTTTTCATCGGTACAATTCGGAACGGTTCCGGTTTGTGCATAAACATAAAGCGTAACGTTAGATACAAGAATGTCGCCTTCGTGCATTTGTGTTCCTGTTCCGTTTGGTCCTGTAAAATAATTTCCAACAGTTAAAGCGGGCAGCGTGTATGAATTGGTGGCATTTACATTTGGAATAGGCGCAATAACAGGGGAATTGTTGATGGTAATGGTAAAACTATTCTCATCGGTGCAATTAATTCGCTCACCAGATTCAGTATACACATAAAGTGTTTTCGATGTTGTAATCACATCGCCTGCGTGCAATAAGTTTCCTTCGCCGCTGCTTGGTCCGCCGGGAGCTAAGTAATAGTTTCCTATGGTTAAAGGAGGCAATGTATAGCTATCGCAAGCTACTACATTGGCAGGAGCATCCGCTTCGATAGAATAGATGGAGATGTGAAAGCTATTTTCTGCGAAGCAATCTGGAGCATCCGGGGATACGGCATAAATATAGATGGTTTGAGATGTTGTGATTATCGTTCCACCAGGCAACATAGTTCCAGTTCCTTGTGGTCCCGTATAATAATTACCTACTCCTAAGGTTGTCAATACATACGAATTACAGATATCGATATCTGATCGTGAGTCAATTGATGGTTTCGGATTTACTGTTACCACGAAACTTGACTGATTGCTACAATCGCTTGAAGTTGATTGTTTGTAAATATAAATTGTTTGTGAAGTAGTAATGAGATCTCCAGAGTGAAGTTGGGTTCCTGTTCCATTAAGTCCGGTGTAATAGTTTCCGCTTACTAATGTAGGCAGGGTGTATGAGCCACAAACTGTGATATTATCTAAGACATCAATAACAGGTTGAGCAATAGAAACCGAAAAATGCAAGTCGTCTGTGCAGTTGCTTTCTCCTGGTGTAGCAACGTATACGTATATCGTTTGTGAGGTGTTTATTACACTTCCAGCCGCGATTTGTGTTCCGGTTCCGTGTGGTCCAGTGTAGTAATGTCCTACTGGTAGTGTTGGTAAAACATAAGGTTCACATTGAGCAACATCGCTAGGGGTAAAGACACCGATTACTACATCGAATGGTACTTGTGAAATACATCCTTGATCTGAAACAGCAAATACATAGATAGTTTGGGATGATGTTATTACAGTTCCTGCAAGCAATTCAGTACCGCCACCATTTGGCTCAGTAAAGTATTTTCCGATTGATAGTGCCGGTAATGTATACGAGTTGCATTCAAAAACATTATTAAAACTTCCCAAATCAAGAATAGGAGAAATGGATATACTAAAGTCTTGATTAATGATACAGTACGGTGCAACAGTTGCTTCAAAATATACATTGATAGTTTGTGACGATGTTATCGTAGTACCTGGAGCAATTTCGGTACCAGTTCCACCGTGATTGGTGTAGTAATGTCCAACAACCAATGGAGGTAACGTGTACGTTCCGCAATAGGTATCACTTGGTGGAACTATTGCCATCGGGTCAATAATCGTAACTAGGAAGCTACTTCCGGCTGAACAACCGTTTGGCCCGTTAGGTTGATTGAAAATATAAATTGTTTTAGTTTCGGTAATTACGTCGCCGGCCGCCATAGGAAGTCCAGTGCCATTTGGCCCACTAAAATAATGACCATTCGTTAAAGCTGGTAAAGTAAAGCTATCGCATAGCACTACATTATCTAGGACGTCCACTAAAGGTAATGGAGTAACGTTAAGTGTAAAACTAGATACACCATAGCACGTGGGGTCAAAGTTGTTTTGAACTCGAACATATACCACCGTGTTATTCGTACCATAGAAAGCGGTTGAATTTAGAGGACTTGTTCCACTATTGGCGTTATTTTGTGAAGAATAATAGGAAACAGTATAGGTAGTTGCTGATTGGCCACCCAATACAGCGGTATTTTGTTGTGACAAATCAAAGAGACTATTGTTGAACGTTGAGGTAGCACATCTTGTCATATTGGGAGCTTGATGAGCAACTGGCGGTGTCGCTGTTAAGAGTTGAAAGCTTCTAACTACATAACAGGAATTTCCATGATTCTTGATTCGAACATATATGGTTTGCCCTGGAGCTGAGGTATACAAGTTAGGAAGTGGGCTTGTACCAGAATTGGCATTAGGTAAAGAAGCATAATAACTTACTTCAGTAGCAGGATCTAAGCCCGCTTTTACGATTGGTGTATTCACAGACAAATCATAAGAGTACGTAGCGCTTCCGGTAGTACATTTATAGATATCTATTGGAGTTCCTCCTAAAATTTCAGGCATATACTCAATCGTTACATAATCGGTTATAGGTTGGCATCCGTTACTGTTTTTTTGATACGTGACACCATATACGCCTGGTTGCGTAACGGTTAATGTAGCACCGGTTGCACCTGGGATCACTGTGCCGTCTTTCGTCCAATTGAAATTATAGGTGGCTGGATCTAAATTGGAATTAAGTACATGGGTTTGACCAAAACATAAAGCGGTATTGTTTGCGGCGGTTAGATCTAAACCTAAAACATCTTGGCCAATATTGAAAGTATCAGATGAAATGAAGATAGCAGAATCGGAACTTGAATCAGAACGATCTGCAATAACTAATTTGATATGATACATGGTATTCGGAACTAATATAGCCGAGGCATTCATCAATTTGGTTTGCCCATTAAAATTGATGGCAGCGTTAGCTGCTGCAGAGCCACCATTATAACTTCCAAAATATTGTGAGTTAGCGGATGGGCAAGACGAGTTGTACAAAAAGTCTCGAATAGTTACCACAGAGATAGGAAGGTTCGTGTTAGGTACGACCGCTAAGTTAGTAGTTACACCGGTACTTGTATTAGTAAGAAGAAAAGCAAATGCATCGGAAAACTGACATTGAAAATTACCATACTCCTCAGAAGCAAATAAGAATTCAAAACTAAATGTAGGAGAAATTGGCGTAAAGTCAAATTCTAATATCGAAGCATTAACAGAGTTCATTGCAATTCCAGATTGCGACAAGGTATTTTCCAAACTTGAATCACCAGGCCAGTTAGCGGCACCATCATTTAAGATAGAAGTGTTTGGCCCACTTGCATTGCTGACATTTCCTGTGCTCAAGATAACACCAGATTGCATTGGAAAATGCGGATTCGTATTTTGGAAAAACCCAATTCCATTTGAAGATCCGTAATTGGTACCAGTTTTCCACGTAATATTTGTAGCGGAAACACAAGGAGAATTGATTAAAACGGAATTAACTAATTGTGGTACTGTGTACGTGTCGGTATTTACTGTTATGGCTTGAGAATAGCCTTGCACAGTAATAGCAACGAATGCTAGTAGGAGTAATAATTTTTTCATAGTAATTTGGGGTTAACTATTGATGAACTTATATTTATTTTGACGATTCAAATATTTAATAAATATCGGTTAAATGCAAAAAAAATCGATAAAATGCATAAAATTACATTTTTTTAAAATAAAAATCTTACAAAATATAGCTTCTTAAATTACAAAAACACAACCTTAAGTTTTTAGAAGAAATTGTAAAATCAATCCCTTATGAATTCTTAAAAGCAAAGTATTTGAACTTGAATTCTATTTTTAAATTGTTATGGTAATGACTATCTTTGACATCTTTAAAACACACACCATGTCATTAGCAACTGTCTTAACTCCTTCCATCCAAAAAGCGATTACTTTATTATTTAATGTTTCTTTTGAAAAGTTAGAATTTCAAGCCACTCGGAAAGAATTTGAAGGAGATATTACTTTAGTATTGTTCCCTCTCGTAAAGGAAATAAAATCGAGTCCTATAGAAATTGGAACTAAAATAGGTGCATATCTAGTTGAAAATGTTGCAGAGGTAGAAAGATTTAATGTCGTTTCTGGGTTTTTAAACCTTGTGATATCGGATCAATACTATTTGGAATTCTTCAATGAAATTAAAGAGAATTCAAAATACGGTTTTGTAGCACCCAAGGTAGATGATAAAGCCATTATGGTCGAATATTCGTCGCCGAATACTAACAAACCACTGCATTTAGGACATGTTAGAAATAATCTTCTTGGTTATGCTGTTGCCGAAATTATTAAGGCCTCTGGAAAGAAAGTCTACAAAACTCAAATTATAAACGATCGAGGTATTCACATATGCAAGTCAATGTTGGCTTGGCAAAAATTCGGAAACGGAGAAACTCCAGAAAACACTGGAATTAAAGGCGATAAGTTGGTTGGTAAATATTATGTAGCGTTCGATAAAGCCTACAAAGAACAAGTAACCCAACTGATAGCTCAAGGAAAAACAGAAGAAGATGCTAAGAAACTAGCGCCAATATTGCACGAAGCTCAACAAATGTTACTCGATTGGGAGGCGGGTAAAGACACTATAGTTTCATTATGGAAAACAATGAATCAATGGGTATACGATGGTTTTTCTGCAACATATGATGCAATGGGAGTCGATTTTGATTCCTACTATTACGAAAGTAATACTTATTTATTAGGAAAAGATGTTGTTCAAATTGGTCTAGAGAAAGGTGTTTTTGAAAAAGATGCAGATGGTTCCGTTTGGATTGATCTTACCCCTGAAGGTTTAGATCGAAAAATTGTACTGCGATCTGACGGCACAGCAGTTTACATGACGCAAGATATTGGAACTGCCATTCAAAGGGTGAAGGATTTTCCCGATGTTGGAGGAATGGTTTATACTGTTGGCAATGAACAAGACTATCATTTTAAAGTATTGTTTTTGATTTTAAAGAAATTAGGGTTTGATTGGTCGAAAAACTTATTTCATCTCTCTTATGGGATGGTAGATTTGCCTTCTGGGAAAATGAAATCCCGAGAAGGAACGGTGGTGGATGCGGATGATTTAATGGACGACATGACGCTTACCGCAAAACAATTGTCGGAAGAATTAGGAAAATTAGAAGAATATTCCGAAGCCGAGAAAACAAAATTATACAAGACGATTGGTTTAGGAGCTCTAAAATACTACATCTTGAAAGTAGATCCTAAAAAACGCATCCTTTTTAATCCAGAAGAATCGGTTGATTTTGCAGGAAATACCGGGCCTTTTATTCAATATACTTATGCCAGAATTCAATCGATCCTAAGAAAGGCTGATTTTGAGTTGAAGGTTGTAATTGATCAAATGGCTTTGCATCAAAAAGAAAAGGAATTGCTAAAACAATTAGCTCTTTATCCTGAGGTAATTCAGAATGCAGCCCACAACCACAGCCCCGCTTTGATTGCAAATTATACTTATGAGTTGGTTAAAGAATACAATTCTTTTTATCAGACCGTTTCTATATTGGGAGAAGAAGATACTTCCAAAAAAATATTCCGTGTCCAACTTTCCAAAAAAGTGAGCGATACAATCAAATCAGCTTTCGGATTGTTGGGTATTGAAGTTCCTGAAAGAATGTAATCTGAAGTTTAAAAGCTAATTTTTACATTAATATTCGGAGTACGTTTTAAAGAATAAGTATTTACACTTTCGACAGCATTTTCTGTGGCATTAATTCTGTAAAATCGATTGATGACATTTTTCTTATCCAATACGTTCATCACTGAGATACTTGCTTCTAGATTAGTTTTTTTATTCAGTTTCCAATCTTTTGAAACCGAAATGTTTAATTGATAATAATCGGGTAAATGTCCTGTGTTCGGTGCGTTGTAATTAATTTTCGGATTAGCAGGATTCTGAGTATTGATAGTCGTATTAATCGGAGTTGTGATTGGTTTTCCTGAATGCCATTTGCAGCCTAGCGCAAACTTAAAAGTATTCCAATCGTAAATGGCCGCATAGGAAACCGCATGAACTAACTCAAAATTATTCGCAAACTCTACGTTGGAAAGTAGATCAAAATTATATTGGTTGTGATTTAAACTATAGCTCAGCCAAGTATAAAATTTCTCGAAATTCTTTTGAATCAACACTTCGGAACCCATAATGTGATAAGAGCCAATCGTTTTTATGAATTCAAATTGATTTTGAAATCCCTGCCCGCTGCTCGTAATTCCGGATATTTTCTTATAAAAATTATCTAAAGTAATTAACCAAGATTTAGAGTGGTATACCAATCCAAGTGCAATTTGATTGCTTTTTTGTACCGGGATGTTGGTTTCATTGGCTAAGGCCCATCTTCTTTTTTCAATGCCAAGAAAATCTTGCTGTAGATCTATAATTTGAGTTAATGTCTGACTTTTTTGCTCTCCAAGAAGTTCTAAATGAATTGACTTCGTGAGTGCTTGATTGAACTGTATTCTAGGCTCGGGAACGAAGGACTGATACTTTTCGTAATAATTGGCTCTGAGGCCAATATTGAGATAGGTTTTGTGATTCACCGATTGATAAATACCTTCTAGAACTCCGACATGACTTATTAATACTTCTTTTACATTTCGAACAAATTCGGGTGTATTAACAGCGTCGTAATTCGTAACACCAATTTCATCAAATTGGTAGCCGTAATTTAACGTTGTAGTTTGAGAAATGGCATGGGAGTTTTTAAATTGAAATCCAAAATCAAGAACACTATTTTGTTGGTTGAAGATTTGATTGCTTTGAATGGCTTCATTGACTGCGTCCAAATTATAGTACGACGTGGAAAAGTTTAATTGAGTAGTATTTTTTTCATTCCATTTTGTTTTCCACAACAAAGAACCTCCAAAATTTTGTTGACTTAGGCCACTATTTTTGGAGCTGAGTTTCGAGACCTGATTAATTTTTAAATTGTTTTTGATGGCAATCCCATCGATTGTTAATTCACTACGGCGACCTATTTTTTGCTGGTACTGAATTGTGCCATCATAAAAATAAAAGTCCTCATTACTTTGGTAAGCATTTATTGTGTTGGTGTTCAAATTGGTAACTATTGTATTTTGAAACACACGATCTCGGTAATTTTGATAGGTTGGGGAACGAAAAAAATCGGTGTAGGAGCGCCTGCCTGAAACTTCAAGACTAGCTTTTTTGGAAAGTTGTTGCTTCGAATAAAATTCAGCACTTAACAAATTAGAACTGATGCTGGTATTACTTTCTTCAATGCTTTTGGAATGAGAGGAAATAGTTACTAGACTGGAAACGCTTTCTCCAAAAAAAGCAGAACTACCATTTTTGGTAATGCTAATGGTTTGTGCCAAAGAAGGATTAAAAGCGGAGATTAACCCAAAAAAATGACCAGTTTGAAACATCCGAATTCCATTCCACAAGAACAAATTTTGGTCGTGGGTGCCACCTCTAACATTCAAGTTGGAAATCGTTTCATCGGCACTATAAATCCCTGGAATTTGTTGCAGGGTTTGGAGTACATCAGGCTCGATCAAACCGGGTAGTATTCCGAATTTTTTAGGTTTTACTTCTAGGGAACCATCCTTTTTTTTCGAAATACCGCTAGTTAAGTATTGTTGTACAATGACCTCATTCAGCTCCTTGGATATAGGAACAAGCTTTATTCTAGGGCATTGACCTACATACAGTTCCTTCACATCAATATTGATGGGTTGATAACTCAGGTGCTTGATTTGGATCGCATTTGGCGAAATTATCGGTAATTCGAAGTAGCCTAAACTATTAGATGATGTGTTTCTACTAGTGTGAAGTATGGTAACCGTTGCATTTTCTATTGGCAAATCGGAATCGACATCAATTAGATAGCCGCACAAAGGTTTGTCAACTTTTTTATCATTAAAAATAGTGTAGTATTTTTTTTCAATGACACTAAATTTGAGTTTGGTTTCCGCCTTTATATAATCAATTTTGGATTGTAATTCCCACTCTTTGGGAGGCGGAACTAAAGTAAAAATGACGATTTCATCTTCAATATAGTTGAATTTGACATCATGTTGAGCGCTAATCTGCTCTAGAAGTAGTTTCAATGAAATAACCTCCTTTTCCTTTTGGGCCAAAGTTGGTAAAATAGAAAAGAATAAAAAAAAAGTACTAAATAAGATTCTACATATGGACATTCAAAGCTTCTAATTGTATTTTTTGGTCATCCAATTTTTTTACTTGCAAATGATACGTAGAAGCAATAATAGCTAGGGCATCATTTAAGTTATTCATTGGAATCGTTCCTGTAAAAAGTTGAAAATTAGTAGGCTTTTTCAATGTTATGCTAATATTGTATTGTCGCTCCAATTCTGTTACAATATGTTCGATACTTTCGTTGGTGAAAGATAATTCTCCTTTTACCCACTCCGGTTCAGTTGTATTGTGGTCTGGTACTTCGATCGCATTTCCGTCTTCAAAAGCAACTCTCTTGCCTTTTGTTATTATTACTTCTTTGTCCTGATAATTAACCTTTACCCGACCTTCATAACAAATTACATCAAAACGATTTTTACGGGCCTTTACATCAAATTGAGTTCCAAGCACTGTGACTTTTCCTAAATCAGTACAGACTTCAAATTTCTTTCCTTTAGCGACTCTAAAATAAGCTTCGCCAATTAAATTTAGTTGTCTGCGATTTTTCCAATTCCATTTGGAATAGTCAACTTCTGAACCTGCATTCAACACTACTTTCGAATTATCAGGTAATACAAAACTAGTTTGTTGACCATTTGCTGCATATTCCGAAACGGATATCATGGATTTATAACCAACAGACAATCCTAAAAAAATTAAAAATAGTGCTGCAATCTTAAACCACCAATTTTGATGTAAGGTAATGATTTTTCCTTTACTTTTCTTATTAGATTTTGAGATAATATTCTGGTAGATTATATTTTTATCAAAATCAGGAACCTCAAGCTGAACTGAATAGCTCGCTATTTTTGTATAGGTTGCGTAATCTGGAGTTTTCTGAAAATCAAGTAACTCTCGTTCTGTCATTTCTCCAGCCAACCATTTTGCTAATTCGTAATTTTCTTCCATTTTGACACTCATTTGATATTAAACATATTACTGCTGACAAACCCTACCTAAACTGTTCGATATTTGCTCTTAACGACAGCAAGGCTCCGTGAATTCTCTTTTCAACAGCTTTGACACTAATGTCGAGCATCACAGCAATTTCTGAATATTTTTTTCCCTCAATCCGATGCAGTAAGAAAGCAGTTCTTTGGGATTCGGTTAAATTAGCAATGGCCTTTTCCAATTTGACTTTGAACTGTTCTTCTTCTAATAAATATTCGGGATTTAAATTGGTCTTGTCATTGTTAACATTACCCTTCGCATATTTTAGAACTACTTTTTGATGAGAAATTTGGTTCAAGGTAGCATTATTAGCAACTGTATATAGGAAGGATTTTGCTTTCTCATGAGGAACATCAGCACAGTTTTCCCACAATTTAATGAAGGCGTCTTGCGTCATGTCATTGGCTTGTTCTTCATTTCCGAACTTGAAATACAAGTAGTTGCGTAATGTTTTTACATTATTTTTAAAGAAGATTGAAAATATTGATTCGTCGCAAATACCAATTGTATTGGGTTTTTCCATGAGATGTCCTTCGTTTTTCTTGCGTGAATTTAAAAAAAAAAATATTGATGTTAGGGTTTTTTTGTTGAAATTTGTTTTATTGATGTCAACAACAACTGCATAACATGAAAAACTTTATTTTACTAGTGACTACTATTTTGCTTTTAGCCACTTATGCATGTCAAGATGAATCAGAAACGCAATATCAAAGTCCTTTAGTTGGCTTAACCAAAACTTCTTCTTTGACATCTTTAGTTTCAAGAGTGACTCAACAACCTACTTTCTATGATAATTGTTTGGATGGTTCTAGTTGTTTTTGCATGGTTTTGCCTGTCACAGCGGTTGCAAATGGTCATCAATTTACAGTACAAACTTATGATGATTATTATAACGTTAAAGAAATCCTAGAAGAATCTTCTACTGATGACGATATTTTGCATTACACTTTCCCGTTAACGATAAAGTATAAAAATTACCAAGAAGTAATTGTCAACTCACAAACAGAACTCGATAATTTGAAAGCGAATTGTGGAGCGGATTCGACTTTTCATGAAATTGAATGTATCGATTTTGTTTACCCGATCTCAGTCAATACCTACAATACTGCCACGCAGATTCCGAGTACCGTTAGCATAGCAAACAACTCACAATGGTATAATTATATCGAAAGCTTGGGTGATAATCAAATTTATAGTTTGGTTTTTCCTGTTACTATGATTAAATCAAACGGACAATCAGTAACTTTTAATACAAATACTGAGCTTCAATTTGGAATTGAAAATTCAATTAATGAATGTGTTCCAACGGGAGGAACTGGAGGTACTGAGCTCTCGACCGTTATAACTTCAGGATCCTGGCACGTGTCTAGTTTTATAGACGGAACTGAAAATCATACGAGTGATTTCAATAGTTATAATTTTACTTTTTCAGGCAATGGTACTTCGGTTGCTGCAACAAATTCAATATCGATTAATGGTAGTTGGAGTATTCACACAGATGACGGACACAAAGAATTCGTTCTAAACTTTGATGGAAACACACTTGATAAATTAGAAGATGATTGGAGAGTAATTGAATTTACTGCTTCCTTGATTAGATTGCGTCATCAAGATGGAGGAGGTAGTGGTGATATTCATTATCTTGACTTTACGAAGAATTAGACACAGGATTCTCTATCTCCTGTCGCATTTGCCTTTTTATGCAATAAAATGACATTAATAACTATTAATTTAGTTAAATTGCTGAACTATTTAATTTCATAACAAAATCTCTAATCATGAAAAAACTTCCTTTATTCCTTTTAGGAGTCGTTTTTGCTTTTTCTGCAAACTCTTGTAGTTCAAGTGATAAACCACTTCCTATTGTGCCGCCTGCTAGTACAGCAACAATATCCGCTACAGCAAGTCAAGGAACTTGGCATGTAACGAAATACGTTGATCATACGCTCGATCAGACTGATCATTTTACAGGGTATACCTTTACTTTTGGCGCAAATAATGTGTTAACGGCCACAAATGCCGATGGAACAATTACCGTTACGGGTACTTGGAGCGTTACCAATAATCAGACTGGCGATGATAGTCCAAATAATCCAATCGATTTCAATATTCTGTTTTCTACACCAGCAGATTTTGAAGATATCAGTGACGACTGGGACATTATATCCATTTCAGCTACTAAGATTGAAATGACGGATGTTAGCGGTTCAAGTTCTAATACCGACTTTATTACATTTGAAAAGAACTAAACCCTTTACAAAAGAAGACCAAAAAAACCAGCCTTAAGAAGCTGGTTTTTTTATGCACTACCATTTTTTAGTTTACCTTTCTTCAGGACTAAAAGTGCCCATTTGGAATTTGTTGTGATTCATATAATTCATCGATATTCCTTGTGGTTGCAAAATTAAAAACCGCCTGGAGAGCAATTTCCAGACGGTTTTTCAAACTAAACAAACAAACTTTATTTTCCTTCGAGTGTGAAATCGAGTGCTACTTTAATATTCTCAGCAAATTTCTCTTTAACCAGACTCGGAATCTCGATGTTGTAGTCTTTGGCTTTTACAGAAAAATTACTTGTAGCTACGATTTTACCACCACTTTGCACCAAATTAATTTTGGTTTTGATTTTTTTGGTCACACCATGTATCGTCAAATCACCTTCAAGATCATAGCTGGTTTTTGTTGCTCCAAGTTTGGAAGCATCGAAATTGCTAATTTTTCCTTTAAAAGTAGATTTAGGAAATTTGGAAGATTCCATATAATTTTCGTTAAAGTGCTCTTCCATCAGCGGCGATTTAAACTTAAAAGCTTTTACTAAAGCCAAGGTTACAAAATCTCCTGTAGCTTCATCAAGAATACAAGAGGCAGTAGTGTTTGTGGCCGCTATTTCAACCAATTCAGGCATTGAAGCATCAAACTTAATTTCTCCGGAACGTGTCATCATTTTTTGAGAGAAAACACTTCCTCCAATAAAAACAGACAACACTACAACTAGCATTTTTTTCATAATTATTTTTTTTATTGTTCTATAAATCCGTTACTAGCCCATTTTTGAATGATCGTGATGGTTGTTTGTGGCATTTTTCCAGAAGTTGGCATAACATCACCACAACTTGCATCAATACGACACAACAAGTTTCGATTCTCACAGGCATCTTTTACTTCCGCATAAGTCTGCAAATAAGGAGATTGATCGTAATCAGGATTGTGACAAGAAGTACAATTATTTGCCATAATTCCTTTGACATTCGCTTCGTACGTTGGGTTGGCCACTACACCTGAAATTTGTTCATAGGTATTGGATTCACAAGAAACCCCAAAGGCGCTAAATACTACTAATAGTAAGGTTATTTTTATTGCTTTCATATTAAAAAACTCTATACATGTTAAATCCAAAATATAAACTACCACCGTTCCATTTGCCTGTAGTGTTGGTAAAATAGGCAACATCATTCATAGGTTGAGAGTTAGAGAAGACCAACTGAAATACGTGGCCACCAGTTTCTATATCAAATCCTGCCGTTAGCGGATTGTGAAAATTAACTTTTTCGGGTTCGTTAACGCGATAAGCATATTCTAAATTAAGACTGATGCGTTTTGACAATTTGCATCGACCACCAGCAGCTGCTAGAAATTGATCTTTCTTTTCAGTTCCAGGTTGTTGATCGTACAAATTCTTGTGAACGAAAATTGGACTTATTTGAAAAGAAACCGATTCGGAGAACTTTCTGGAAATCAACAACTGTGAAGTGTAGGACAAACGATTGTTATCTTTAAAGGCAGGAAAAGTCACAGGGTCAAATTTAGAAGAATTGATATCCATAGTATTGTAACCAACTACTGTCAAAGGAAAACCATCAATTTCTTGATTCAACAATTTGTATTTTACAGAGAGCTCATAGGTCTTGTTAAATGTATGTCGAGATACTCCTAATGATAACCAGTTTGTGGCACCGTAAATTCCGCCAATTCTAGTTAAAGCGTTGTCTAATCCAAAGAAGTTATTAATTCCTTGTTTCAAATCACCAAAACGGTGAGAAACTAAGAAGTACCATTCACCTTTAATAGGCAGCTTTGTTGATTGCATATTACAAATTTGTAGTCCTTTAAAAGCAGCCATTTCTACTTGCTTTTCTTTCGACTTTACAGTGTCGAGTTGATTTAGTAAATCATCTTGTGCTGATGCATATCCCACTACAAAGAAGATACATACAAAAGATAATAATCGGGTTAATTTCATAGGTTGTGGTTTTAAATTGCTAAACATTGATCGAGTTTTATTTCTCCCATTAAATCATCAAAACCTACAACTCTACCTTTCAAGGTAATTATTTGATTTTCTTTGATTGATGGATTTAGTTTTTCCTTAAGCGTGCAAATAATTGTATTGTCAACAATGACTTCATTTCCTTTGATAGAAGTAATTGTTCCTTTTACAGCTACTGCTTTTTCAAGATATTTTTTGTTAGCAACCTCTGTGTTGGCTGAAAATTCTTTTGTAATTTCTTGGGAAGTAACGGTATAATTTGCAGTTTCGGTAGCTAAATCTCTGGCGCCACCATGCATGACATAATTATACCCGGTAAATCCCAAAATAGCGACCACAATAAGCGAGACGATGATGATGTGTGATTTTTTCATAGGTTTTTAAATTTGGTAAAGTTCTTTGAGTAATTTTTGTAAACTTACAAGGACCAATAGTAAATCCAAAATTAGTAATTGTAACTTGTCTTTGTTGCTTTTTTATTTTTTTTATTGAGGAATATTTTATTTTCTAATCTAATAAAACTAACAGTTCTTTATTCTTATTAAAAGTGGCATAATCCAATGCTGTTCTGCCGTCAACATCTTTAAGATTCTTATCCGCTCCAGCGTCAATTAGTTGCTTAACTATAGCTACTTTATTGAAAAAAGAAGCGTAGATTAAAGCTGTTTTTCCATTGGCATCGGTCTGATTTAGGTCGGCTTTTAATTCGATTAATTTCCCTAAAATCATTGTGTTTCCAGCCATTACCGTCGCAATTACCGCTGTTCCCATTCCAGAATTATAGTCAATATTCTTCGTTTTTTCAGCTAAAAAAAGAGCAACTTGTTCATTAGACCTGTAGCAGGCAAGAATCAAGGGACTTGATTTTTTATCATCAATCGTATTGACTGCTTCGGGATGTTTTTTGTAAAACGATTGCATTTCTCTTAACGAACCTTTTCTGGCAATTTCAAATACATTCTTCTTTTGAGAAAAAAGCAAACTACTACTTAAAGAAAAAACGACGGCAATAAAGAAATACTTTGCTTTTGGCATTATTAGGTTAAGTTTTTAAATTTGGACTAAAAGGGTATTTTCAATGTTTTGTTTAAAACAGACGATTCTAAAAATACCCTACCTCAAGTGTTAAAAAAAGTAAAAATCTTAAGACTAATTTCTTCTTTTCGTTATGAATATACTCGTAATGAGTTTCCAGTTAGGGTAGTGTTGTATTTGGTTAAAGGTCGGTTTGCAGGACCTTGCAATACGGCTCCAGTACTACTGAATTTGGCGCCATGATTAGGGCATACAAAGTCATTTTCAGCTGCGAAATAATTCACATTAGTTCCTTGGTGAGTACATGAAGAAGATACTGCCAAATAACCACCATCATTGGTACGTGCGACAATGATGCCATTCAAACTCAGAAATCCGCCATTAGTAGCTAAAGGACCCGAACTCACGTCAACTGTAAAATTAACATTTGCTGGTGCCGCTTTTGGGGTACCATCTTTTTCACAACTTGAGGCCAAACCTCCAATGCAAGCTGGGATTAAAACCGCAGCTGCTCCAAAACCAACTCTCGCAAAAAACTCTTTTCTGTTCATGGGTGATATGTGTTTAATTTTTATAAGGCTGAAACAACTCATGCTTCGGATACCCTACTCCGAAATTCAGGGCTTAAGAATGTTTTAAGAAAGTATTATGATTTGAAGGAATAGCCAAGAAGGAATAAAGCGATTGTACTGGTATTTACGCTTTTTTTATCTCCCTTATTTTTATTTACAATTCCTCAAAACTTCAAAATCAAATGCTTAAATTTGCGGCTTGATTTTATACCATTTCAGAATTCTTATTAAGTACAAAAAAATATGTTTGATAATTTAAGTGATAAATTAGACAAGGCGTTCCATATCCTAAAAGGACACGGAAAAATTACCGAAGTAAATGTTGCAGAAACTTTAAAAGAAGTGCGTCGTGCTTTATTAGATGCCGACGTAAATTTTAAGATTGCCAAAGAATTTACAACAAGAGTTAAAGAAAAAGCCATTGGTCAAAATGTATTAACGACGCTTCAACCAGGTCAGCTTTTGGTGAAATTGGTTAAAGACGAATTAACAGAATTAATGGGAGGTGATGTATCTGGAATTAATCTCTCAGGCAACCCTACTGTCATATTAATGTCGGGTTTACAAGGTTCTGGTAAAACTACTTTCTCAGGTAAACTTGCCAATTTCCTAAAAACCAAAAAAAATAAAAAACCGTTGTTGGTTGCCTGTGATGTTTATCGTCCGGCGGCGATTAATCAGTTGCATGTAGTTGGAGATCAAATTGGGGTGGAAGTTTACTCTGAATTAGGAAATAACAATCCGGTAGCGATTGCTCAAAATGCTATCAAATATGCCAAAGAAAAAGGATACAATGTTGTAATAGTGGATACGGCAGGTCGTTTGGCTGTTGATGAGGAAATGATGGCCGAGATTGCTAATGTGCACCAAGCGATTCAGCCGCAGGAAACCTTATTTGTGGTTGATGCTATGACAGGTCAAGATGCTGTTAATACAGCGAAAGCATTCAATGATCGCTTAAATTTTGACGGGGTTATCCTGACCAAATTAGATGGTGATACTCGCGGTGGAGCGGCAATTTCAATTAAATCTGTAGTCAATAAGCCCATTAAGTTTGTGGGAACTGGTGAGAAAATGGAGGCTATTGATGTCTTTTATCCGTCTCGTATGGCCGAGCGTATTTTGGGTATGGGTGATGTCGTCTCTTTAGTTGAAAGAGCACAAGAGCAGTTCGATGAAGAGGAAGCAAGAAAATTACAAAAGAAAATTGCCAAAAACGAATTTGGTTTTGATGATTTTCTTTCTCAGATTCAACAAGTTAAGAAAATGGGAAACATGAAAGACTTGGTCGGTATGATTCCTGGTGCTTCGAAAGCAATGAAAGATGTTGAAATAGAAGATGATGCTTTCAAACACATCGAAGCCATCATTTATTCGATGACGCCAGTAGAAAGAAGCAAGCCTACGATTATAGACATGAAAAGAAAAACCAGAATTGCAAAGGGTTCTGGGAGAAAAATAGAAGAAGTCAATCAATTGATGAAGCAGTTCGACCAAATGAGCAAAATGATGAAAATGATGCAAGGGCCGGGCGGAAAGCAAATGATGAAAATGATGGGCGGAATGAAAGGCATGCGATAAGAAAACAAAGACGTGATTTATTCACGTCTTTTTTATTTACTAACTTAATTTTGAAACTACGATACCATGCAACTACTAGACGGAAAAAAAATCGCCAACGACATCAAAAATGAAATCACTGCCGAAGTTGATTTGATGAAAAAAAACAACGAAAAAGTACCGCATTTAGCTGCTGTCATTGTCGGGAACGATGGGGCAAGTCTAACGTATGTTGGCAGTAAAGTTAAAGCCTGTGAACGTGTTGGATTTGAATCGACGTTGGTAAAAATGCCCAGTACTACTTCGGAAACAGAATTGCTTAAGAAAATAAAACAACTCAACGAAGATGATGCCATCGACGGTTTTATTGTGCAGTTGCCTTTACCTGAACAAATTGATACACAAAAAGTATTGATGGCCATCGATCCAAGCAAGGATGTCGACGGTTTTCACCCGGAAAATTTCGGAAAAATGGCACTTGATATGACGACTTTTATCCCAGCGACACCTTTCGGAATCTTAGAATTGTTGGAGCGTTACAATGTAGAAACCAAAGGAAAACATACCGTTGTTATTGGTAGAAGTCATATAGTAGGAAGACCTATGAGTATTCTAATGGGAAGAAAAGGTTTCCCTGGAAATTCTACCGTGACCTTAACACACAGCTATACCAAAAATATCGAACAAATCACTATTCAAGCCGATATCATTATCACCGCATTAGGTGTCCCAAATTATTTAAAGGCGGAAATGGTAAAAGAAGGAGCGGTAGTAATTGATGTTGGTATTACAAGAGTGGAAGATAAAACTGCTGAAAAGGGATACCGAATTACCGGTGATGTCGACTTTGATTTAGTGAGTAAAAAAGCGTCGTTTATTACCCCAGTTCCTGGTGGTGTTGGGCCAATGACGATTGCGATGCTATTAAAAAATACGCTACTTGCTAGAGAACAGCGTAGAATGGCATCAAAGTAAGTCTCTAAATTTAATAATCCCCTTTTTTCTTAAATCTCGGATCATCACGTTTAATGAATTCGGTTCGTCTTTTGGGCGCTTCACTTCTGGGCAAACTCGCTTCTTCGGTTTTGCTGGAAGGTTCGATGAGTTGGTTTAATTCTTTAATCTCAGCCTCCGTTAAATCGCGGTATCGTCCTACTGGAATATCCAAGGAAATATTGATGATGCGAATCCGTTTCAACGCCGTGACTTCATACCCCAAATACTCACACATTCTGCGTATTTGACGGTTTAACCCTTGGGTTAAAATAATTTTGAAAATGTATTTGCTAATTTGCTCGACTTTACATTTTCTAGTAATTGTATCCAAAATAGGAACACCATTTCCCATTTTTTCTATGAAGCGATCCGTAATCGGTTTGTTAACGGTCACCGTATATTCTTTTTCGTGATTGTTTCTAGCGCGCAGGATTTTATTAACAATATCGCCATCATTGGTCATAAAAATCAGGCCTTCGCTGGCTTTGTCTAAACGACCGATAGGAAAAATACGTTTCGGGTAATTGATGTAATCTACAATATTATCGCGCACGTCTAGGTTCGTCGTGCATTCAATTCCGACAGGTTTATTGAACGCGAGGTAGACTAATTTCTCCGTATTGTCTCGAATAATTTTACCATCGATGCGCACTTCGTCACTTGGAGCTACTTTGGTACCCATTTCAGGAACAACACCATTAATGGTAACGCGTCCGTCTTCAATGAGTTTGTCGGCTTCCCGGCGCGAGCAAAATCCGGTTTCTCCTATGAATTTGTTGAGTCGTTTGAGATTTTCTTCCATGAAGCAAAAATAGGATTTAATTTGATAGCAGTAAAGTTCTCGGCACACCGAATTTCTAGCCCTGATAGGAACGGCATCTCCCGATTTAGAAAAACACAGCGCTAGCTGTAGTTTTTGTTAATTGGGAATAAAGTGGATAGCAGGATTAAGCTCCTAAAAAAACAGCAATTCTTTGGTACAATTCGGCGTCGTGTAGGCTGTGTCCAAATCCTTTGGTTTCAATAAACGTCGATTTTTTCCAGGTTGCCGCTAGTTTTTTAGCTTCTGATAAAAGAACAACGGAATCTTCTACATCATGAGCAATTAGGCCTTCTAACTCGGAATGTTGCAGGAATTTCGACCCCGAAAAATCGTCGATGACAATATGGAACCGTTCTTTGGTATAATCGATTAGCGCTTGGTGAATCTTTTGATTTAAGCTCAGTAATTTCACATAATTGGAAAGCAAAATTTTAAAGTCGGATGGCGATCCCAACAGCACCATTTTCTTTAAGTTGTTTGGGAAGTGGTGCTGGTAATAAGTGCTGGCAACACCACCAATAGAATGTCCGATTAGGGAATTGGGCTGAAATTTCTGTACCATCACTTCGATGAAATCGGCATACAAGGGCACGTTGAATTCTTTACCACTTGACAAACCATGAGCGGGTGCATCGATAGCAATGATG
>Ga0208124_100068_pt1 | contig 69046 bp, 59 predicted proteins | sample LakWasM104_HOW12_2_FD_183922 | JGI IMG/M metagenome (GOLD analysis project Ga0208124, IMG submission 183922) | Freshwater sediment methanotrophic microbial communities from Lake Washington under simulated oxygen tension - Sediment Metagenome... | ecosystem: Environmental > Aquatic > Freshwater >...
AGGGACGGGCTCGAACACCCCAGTCGCTACCAAACTGCACGGACCGGTCTGGCTACCCCCAAAAGGGCAATCAAACTTTACCGCGAGGGTCGGATGGAAGATACAAGTCGCTTCGCGCCTTCCCCCTCAAGGGGGACGACACCTTCGCTGCGGGGCGGCCCTTGCTCGGCGTCTCTCGCGGGTGCCCTGACAGTTTCACCCGTTGCGGGATTGGCTAATAGGATTTGAAGAACAAATTAACGCTGTTTATTTTTTGCTTGTACCTACTTGTATATACAGGATCAACGCCATGACACACAACGCTTCATCCCTCACCCTGCACCCCGGCCGCGTCACGCTGGCCGAGCTGCGCCGCATCCACGCGGGCCCTGTGCAACTGGTGCTCGATGCGTCGGCCCGCGCGGGTTTGCAGAAGTCCCTGGCCACGGTGCAGCGCATTGTTGATGAAGACCAGGTCGTCTATGGCATCAACACCGGCTTTGGCAAGCTGGCCAGCACCAAGATTGCGCACGAGCGCTTGGCCGAACTGCAGCGCAACCTGGTGCTGTCGCACAGCGTGGGCACGGGGGACCCGCTGCCCGACGATGTGGTGCGCCTCATCCTCGCGACCAAGGCCGTGAGCCTGGCGCGCGGCCACTCGGGCGTGCGGCCCGAGCTGGTGGATGCGCTGCTGGCCCTGGCCAACGCCAACGTGCTGCCGGTGATCCCGGCCAAGGGCTCGGTGGGGGCATCCGGCGACCTGGCGCCGCTGGCGCACATGGCCTGCGTGCTGATTGGGGAAGGGCAGGCCAAGGTAGATGGCAAGGTGGTGCCCGGTGCCGAGGCCATGCGTTCCATCGGCCTGCAGCCCTTTGTGCTGGGCCCCAAGGAAGGGCTGGCGCTGCTCAACGGCACACAGGTGTCCACCGCGCTGGCGCTGGCCGGGTTGTTCGGCGCCGAGAGCGTGTTTGCTGCCGCACTGGTTGCCGGTTGCCTTTCGCTTGAAGCCATCAAGGGCTCGGTCAAGCCGTTTGATGCACGCATCCACGAAGCACGCGGCCAGGCCGGGCAGATCGCAGTGGCTGCCGCCGTGCGCGCGCTGCTGGACGGCAGCGCCATCGACCCCTCGCACCCCAACTGTGGCCGCGTGCAAGACCCGTATTCCATCCGCTGCGTGCCACAGGTGATGGGCGCGTGCCTGGACAACCTGCACCACGCTGCGCGCGTGCTGACCATTGAGGCCAATGCGGCATCCGACAACCCCCTGGTGTTCGACAACGGGGACGTGATTTCCGGCGGCAACTTCCACGCCGAGCCCGTGGCCTTTGTGGCCGACATCATCGCGCTGGCCGTGGCCGAGATCGGCGCCATTTCCGAGCGCCGCCTGTCGCTGCTGCTGGACCCGGGCCTCTCGGGTCTGCCCGCCTTCCTGATCCTCGACAGCGGCGTGAACTCGGGCTTCATGATCGCCCAGGTCACCGCCGCCGCATTGGCGGCCGAGAACCAGTGCCTGGCCAACCCCAGCAGCGTGACCAGCCTGCCGACATCGGCTAACCAGGAGGACCATGTCTCCATGGCCACCTACGGCGCGCGGCGCCTGGGCGACATGGTGCGCAATGCGGCGGTGATGGTCGGCATCGAGGCCATGGCCGCTGCGCAGGGCATGGAATTCGACCGCACCCTGAAATCCTCTCCGCTCATCGAAGCGCAATTCGCCGCCATCCGCGAGCGCGTGGCCTACCTGGAGCAGGACCGTTACCTCGCCCCCGACATCGAAGCCATGCGCGCATGGGCCCAGCAGTCCACCTGGCCTGCAGCGCTCACCCAGTGCCTGCCCAGCTTCGCCTGATTTTCTCTACGCGTACCCCATTGATTCACAGGAGCCCACCATGAACGCCAACGACGCCATCATCGCCGCCGCCTCCAACACTGACCCCCGCCACGACGCCAGCCGCGTGATCCGCGCGCCGCGCGGCAGCCAGCTCACTTGCAAAAGCTGGCTCACCGAGGCCGCCTACCGCATGATCCAGAACAACCTCGACCCCGAGGTGGCCGAGCGCCCGCAGGACCTGGTGGTGTACGGCGGCATTGGCCGTGCCGCGCGCAACTGGGAGTGTTTTGACCAGATCCTCGCCTCGCTCAAGGACCTGAATGACGACGAGACCCTGCTCATTCAGTCCGGCAAGCCCGTGGGCGTGTTCAAGACCCATGCCAACGCGCCGCGCGTGCTGCTGGCCAACTCCAACCTGGTGCCCAAGTGGGCCAACTGGGAACACTTCAGCGAGCTGGACCAGAAGGGCCTGTTCATGTACGGCCAGATGACGGCCGGCAGCTGGATCTACATCGGCACGCAAGGCATCGTGCAAGGCACGTACGAGACCTTTGCCGAGGCGGGTCGCAAGCACTTTGGCGGCTCGCTCGAAGGGCGCTGGATCTTGACCGCTGGCCTGGGCGGCATGGGCGGCGCGCAGCCGCTGGCCGCTACCTTTGCGGGCGCGGTGTCGCTCAACATCGAATGCCAGCAAAGCAGCATCGACTTCCGCCTGCGCACACGCTATGTGGACAAGCAGGCGCGTGACATCGACCATGCGTTCGAGCTGATCCAGCAGCACACGGCGGCCAAAGAGGCCGTGTCGATTGCCCTGCTGGGCAACGCCGCAGAGATCCTGCCCGAGCTGGTGCGCCGCGCCAAGGCCGGTGGCTTGAAGCCCGACTTGGTCACCGACCAGACCTCGGCACACGACCTCGTCAACGGCTACCTGCCCGCCGGCTGGACGGTGGCGCAGTGGCGCGCTGCGCAGCAGGATGTGACCCAGCATGAGGTGCTGAAAAAGGCCGCCGCCAAGTCCTGTGCGGCGCATGTGCAAGCCATGCTCGACTTCCAGCACATGGGTATCCCCGTGGTGGACTACGGCAACAACATCCGCCAGGTGGCGTTTGACGAAGGCGTGAAGGACGCGTTCGACTTCCCCGGCTTTGTGCCCGCCTACATCCGTCCGCTGTTCTGCGAAGGCAAGGGCCCATTCCGCTGGGTGGCCCTGTCGGGCGACCCGGAAGACATCCGCAAGACCGACGCCAAGATCAAGGAGCTGTTCCCCGAGAACAAACACGTGCACCGCTGGCTCGACATGGCGGGCGAGCGCATTGCCTTCCAGGGCCTGCCGGCGCGCATCTGCTGGCTGGGCCTGGGCGAGCGCCACATTGCGGGCCTGGCCTTCAATGAGATGGTGAAGAACGGCGAGCTCAAGGCCCCCATCGTCATCGGCCGCGACCACCTGGACACCGGCAGCGTGGCCAGCCCCAACCGTGAGACCGAGGGCATGCGCGACGGCACCGACGCCGTGAGCGACTGGCCGCTGCTCAACGCGCTGCTCAACACCTCGGGCGGCGCCACCTGGGTCAGCCTGCACCACGGCGGGGGCGTGGGCATGGGTTACTCGCAGCACTCGGGCATGGTCATCGTGGCCGACGGCACTGAAGCCGCGGCCCAGCGCCTTGCCAATGTGCTGGTCAACGACTGCGGCAGCGGCGTGATGCGCCATGCCGACGCGGGCTACGAGCTGGCGGTGGAAACGGCCAAGAAGCAGGGCCTGAAGCTGCCCATGGTGAAGTGAAGGGGCGAGGGAGGGAATGACAGGAATGTGAAAAAAGGGAACTGCATTCCCATTCGTTGGGAATGTTGGGTTTGAATGCCGCTGCAATCCTTTGATACTGAGTCCATGCCCACCCGTGGACCCACCTCCGTTGCCGCCGCCGACCGTGTTCTGCACGTGCTGGCGGTGCTGGCACAGCACGGGCAGCCCATGTCGGCTGTCGAGCTGGTGGAGGCCACGGGCCTGGCGCGCAGCACGCTGTACCGGCAGCTGGCGCGGCTCAAGCTGTGGGGCTTTGTGCTGGAGAGCAGCGGGCACTACGCGCCCGGGCCGCTCAGCCTGCAACTGGCGCTGGGCTTTGACATGGCGTCGCATCTGGTGCACCACGCGCGGCCGGACATGCAGGCCCTGGCCCGGCAGTCCCACGAGAGCGTGGGGCTGGTGGTGGCCGTGAATGACAGCGTGGTGTGCCTGGACATGGTGGACAGCACGCAGGCCCTGCGCTGCTCGTTTGAAAAAGGGCGCAGCGTGCCGCTGCGCGCGGGGGCCTCCGCCAAGTGCCTGCTTGCCCACGTGGCCCCGGCCACGCGCAATGCCATTCTGGACCTGCACTACGGCGCAGACACTGCTGAGCGCCAGGCGGCGCTGACCGAGCTGGAAGGCATTGCCAAGGCGGGTTACGCCGTCAGCTCCGGCGAAGTGGATGCCGGTGTCTGGGGCGTCAGCGTGCCCGTGTTCGGTTCTCCCCGGCAGGCCGCCGGAGCCATCACCCTGATGGCCCCGATCTTGCGGGCCCAGGGGCAGGAGACCGCACTCACCGGCATGGCCGTCGTCGCTGCAGCGCGCATCTCCCGCCAACTCACTTCTCCCTGATTTCCCTCACCCCTCCTCAAGAGCTTTCCCCATGAACCTTCGCCGCAACCTTCTTCTGGCCAGCCTGGCCGCCGCAGTCTTCTGCACCACGGGTGCACAGGCCCAGGACAACGTCCTGCGTGTGGGCACTGATGCCACTTTCCCGCCCATGGAGTTTGTCGAAAACGGAAAACGCACGGGCTTCGACATCGAGCTGGTGGAGGCCATCGCCAAGACCATGGGCAAGCAGGTCGAGTGGGTGGACATCGACTTCAAGGGCCTGATTCCCGGCCTGATCTCGAAGCGTTTTGACATGGCGGTCTCGGCCATCTACATCACCGACGAGCGCAAGAAGGTGGTGGACTTCACCGACTCCTACTATGCCGGCGGCCTGGTGGTGATGGTGAAGGCCGACAACAAGGCCATCAACAAGCTGGCCGACCTGGACGGCAAGAAGGTCAGCGTGCAGGTGGGCACCAAGTCGGTGGCGTACCTGACCGAGAAATTCCCCAAGGTGCAGCGTGTCGAGGTCGAGAAGAACCAGGAGATGTTCAACCTGGTGGACATCGGCCGCGCCGACGCTGCCGTGACCGGCAAGCCCGCCGCGTTCCAGTATGTGCGCACCCGTCCCGGCCTGCGCGTGCTCGACGAGCAGCTCACCACCGAAGAGTACGGCATGGCCCTGCGCAAGGACACGCCTGAGCTGACGAAGGCCGTCAACGGTGCCATCACCAAGCTCAAGGCCGATGGCACCTATGCGGCCATCGTCAAGAAGTGGTTCAGCAACAGCGCTGCCAAGTAAACCGCAGCCACACGTTGCCGAACTGAGCCATGGAACTCGATTTTTCTCCTGTCTGGGCCGGACTCCCCCAGTTGCTGGCGGGTGCGCTGGTCACTGTGGAAATCACGGCTGCCTCGCTGCTGCTGGGCTGCGTCATGGGCCTGCTGGTGGGCATTGGCCGCCTGAACCCCAAGCGCCGCGTGGTCTACGCCCTGTGCACCGCCTACGTGGCCGCCATCCGGGGCACGCCGCTGCTGGTGCAGCTGTTCATCCTGTTCTTTGGCCTGCCGCAGTTCGGCATCCTGCTGCCCGCTTTTGTGTGCGGCGTGATCGGCCTGGGCATCTATTCGGGCGCCTATGTGTCCGAGGTGGTGCGCGGCGCCATCCAGTCCATTGACAAGGGACAGATGGAGGCGGCGCGTTCCATCGGCATGTCCTCGGGCCTGGCCATGCGCACCGTGGTGCTGCCGCAGGCCGTGGTGCGCATGATTCCGCCACTGGGCAATGAGTTCATCGCGCTGATCAAGAACTCGGCGCTGGTGTCGCTGCTCACCATCCACGACCTGATGCACGAAGGGCAGAAGATCATCAGCGTGTCGTACCGCTCGCTGGAGGTGTACCTGGCGATTGCGGTGGTGTATTTCATCCTCACGGGTGTCACTTCGTTGGTGCTGCGCCGCATGGAGCTGCGCCTGCGCGCCGGGGGGATGGTGCAATGAAGAAAAATTCTGTGATGACCGGAGCAAGCCCATCCGCCGAGCCGATCGTGCGCATTCGCGGACTGCGCAAGTCGTTTGGCAACCACGTGGTGCTGAACGGCATCGACTTTGACGTGCTGCCGTCGCAGGTGGTGGTGGTCATCGGGCCCAGCGGCTCGGGCAAGAGCACCTTTTTGCGCTGCTGCAACGGGCTGGAGCAGTCCGAGGGCGGCACCGTGGAAATTTGCGGACGCACGCTGGTGCAGGACGGCCGCATGCTGCCCGACCATGACCTGAACGCCCTGCGCGAAGAGGTGGGCATGGTGTTTCAGTCGTTCAACCTGTTTCCGCACCTTTCGGTGCTCGACAACGTCACGCTGGGCCCGCGCAAGCTGCGCGGCCTCTCGCGCAAGGACGCCGAAGAGCGCGCACAGGCCCTGCTGACCAAGGTGGGCCTGGCGCACAAGGCTTTGGCCATGCCTGCCAGCCTGTCGGGCGGGCAAAAGCAGCGCGTGGCCATTGCCCGCGCACTGGCCATGGAGCCGCGCGTGATGCTGTTCGACGAGCCCACGTCGGCGCTGGACCCGGAGCTCGTGGGCGAGGTGCTGCAGGTCATGAAGCTGCTGGCCAGCGAAGGCATGACCATGATGGTGGTCACGCACGAGATGGACTTTGCACGCGAGGTGGGCGACGTGGTGGTGGTGATGGACGGCGGCGGGATCATTGAGTCCGGCCAGCCTGCCACCATCTTCACCAACCCCACGCAGGAGCGCACGCGCTCCTTTCTGCAGGCGGTGCTCACGCGCGCCTGAGGCTGGGTGTGCGTGATGGACGACAACGGTCAATAGCCTACAAGGAGACAGCTCGTATGCACCCGGTTTCACCTGCCAGTGACCTGAGCCAACAACAGCACTTTCAACAGCGCTTGCAGGAGCGCCTGACCGCCGGCGACATCGCGCGGTTTGACCGCGACGGCGCCATCTGCATCAAGCAGCTGCTCACGCCCGAAGAGGTAGCGCTGCTGCGCGACGGCATCGATGCCAACCTGGCCGCGCCCAGCCCGCGTGCCAAAGTGGCCAGCAGGCCGGATGACCCCGGCCGCTTCTTCGAGGACTTCTGCAACTGGCAGGACATCCCGCAGTTTGGCCGCTTTGTGCGCGAAACGCCGCTGGCCCTGGCCGCGCAGCGCCTGATGCAGTCACGCACTGTGCGGCTGTACCACGACCATGTGCTGGTGAAGGAGCCCGGCACGCGCCAGAAGACGCCCTGGCACCAGGACCAGCCTTACTACAACATTGACGGCCAGCAGAACATCAGCATGTGGATTCCGGTCGATCCAGTGTCGCGTGCGGCCACGCTGGAGTTTGTGGCGGGATCGCACAAGGGGCCGTGGCTCATGCCGCGCACCTTCATGGACAACCAGGCCAAGTGGTTCCCTGAAGGCAGCCTGCAGGACCTGCCCAACGTCGAGGCCAATCGCGACGCTTTTCCCATCGTGGGCTGGGAGATCAAGCCGGGCGACGTAGTGTGTTTTCACATGCTCACGCTGCATGCGTCCGGCGGGGTGGAGGGGCCCAACCGGCGCCGCGTGTTCTCGGTGCGGTTCTTGGGCGACGACACGCGCCACGCGCCAAGGCCGTGGAAGACCTCGCCCGAGTTCCCGGGGCTGGCGGACCAGCTGCCCGCTGGGGCAGCCATGGACCACCCGCTGTTCCCGCTGCTGGTGGGCGGGAACGGTGTGCCGCAGGGTGAAGGCGCGTGAAGCAGTTTCTGGACTTGGCCTCCACGCCCCCAGTGCCGTGGAAGAACGGCGGCGGCAGCACACGCGAGCTGGCGTGCTGGCCGCCCGGCGCGGGCATTGACAGCTTTGCATGGCGCGTGAGCGTTGCCACCATTGCAGGCCCCGGGCCGTTCTCGGCGTTTGTGGGGGTGGATCGGCAAATCATGTTGCTGGATGGCGATGGCGTACATCTGCAAAGCGCAGAAGGGCATTGGCAGCACGCGCTGACGAACCGCTGGGAGCCGTTTGCGTTCTCCGGCGAAGAGCCGGTGGACTGCCGCATGCTGGGCGGTGTTTCCACCGACTTCAACCTGATGCTGCGCCGGGGTGAGTGGACCGGGAACCTGAAGGTGCTGCGCGATGTCCCGCCGCCCGCTGAAGGGGCTGCAGCGGGCCTGTGCATGGTGCTGCAGGGCGCCTGGCGATGCGAGGACTGCGATACCCACCAAGTGCGGATGCTGGCAGCGGGGCAGGGCCTGTGGTGGGTGAACGAAGGGGGCGAAGCAGCGCCGTCGATCACCCCTGTGCGCCGCACCGAAAGCGGTGGGTCTGCCGATGATGCACCCGTGCTGGCCTGGGTGGCCTTGCGCAGGGGCTCTGCACCATAATTTGGGTCAAATGGGCTGCAAGTGCTAGTGGAATATGCTCCATTAGCTATATAAAAAATAGCAAATCAATCCATGAATACAGCAGCAGGTAGCAACAAGCAGGGCGTTGTCCCGCCAGCATCTTCCGCACCCAGTGCCGATGGCGTGTGGACCAACCTGCGGCCCGTGGCCGCGTTGTGGGCGACGGATGTGCCGGTGCCTGAGGGCACGCTGGCGTGTGTGGTGGTGCAGGGCGGCGCCGTCCAGTGGGTGGGCCCGCAGGCCCAGGTGCCAGCAGCCTTTGCGGCCTTGCCTCGCATTGACGGCAGGGGCGCCGTCACCACCCCCGGCCTGGTCGATTGCCACACCCACCTGGTGTACGGAGGGCAGCGCGCCAACGAGTTCGCGATGCGGCTGGCGGGTGCCACGTATGAAGAGGTGGCCAGGGCGGGCGGGGGCATCGTGTCGTCGGTGCGCGCCACGCGCGAGGCCAGCGAAGACGAGCTTTTTGCCCTGGCCGCGCCGCGCCTGCAGGCGCTGCTGGATGAGGGCGTGTGTGCCATCGAGATCAAGTCCGGCTACGGACTGGCGCTGGAGCACGAACGCAAGCAGCTGCGCGTGGCCCGCCGCTTGGGCGAGGCCTTTGGCGTCACGGTGCGCACCACCTTCCTCGGCGCGCATGCGCTGCCGCCCGAATACGCCGGGCGCAGCCAGGACTACACCGACCTCGTCTGCAACGACATGCTGCCCGCACTGGCCGCCGAAGGCCTGGTGGATGCTGTGGATGTGTTCTGCGAACGCATCGCCTTCACGCTGGCCGAGACCGAGCAGGTCTTCCAGGCCGCGCGCAAGCTCGGCATCCCCGTCAAGCTGCATGCGGAGCAACTGTCAGACATGGGCGGCTCGGCACTCGCTGCGCGCTACGGTGCGCTGTCGTGTGACCACATCGAGCACCTGTCGGCCGACGGCATCGCTGCGATGAAAGCCGCAGGCACCGTGGCCGTGCTGCTGCCTGGCGCCTACTACACACTGCGCGACACGCACCTGCCGCCCATCGCGGCATTGCGCGCAGCGGGTGTGCCCATGGCTGTCTCCACCGACCACAACCCGGGTACCTCGCCCGCGCTCAGCCTGCTGCTCATGGCCAACATGGCCTGCACGCTGTTCCGCCTGACGGTGCCCGAGGCGCTGGCCGGCATCACCACCCACGCCGCGCGCGCGCTGGGACTGCAAGACACGCACGGTCTCATCGCATCTGGCAGACCGGCCAACTTTGTGCTGTGGCCCGTGGGCGAGGCGGCCGAACTGGCCTACTGGCTGGGCCAAAAGCCTGCCTGCACCATCGTGCGGCAAGGGCGCATTCACGGAGTCATGCCATGACGCAACAACTGTTCGCCGCCGATGCACTGCTGCCCACGGGCTGGGCGCGCAACGTGCTGATCACATGGGATGGGGCAGGGCGCATCACTGCCGTCACGCCCAACGCCCAGTCAAATGGTGCCGCCATGGCCCCGGGCCCCGTGCTGCCCGGCATGCCCAATCTGCACTCGCACGCCTTCCAGCGCGCGTTTGTGGGCCTGACCGAATACCGGGGCGAAAGCCAGGACAGCTTCTGGAGCTGGCGCAACCTGATGTACCGCTTTGCGGCACGCATTACGCCCGAGTCGCTGGAGGCCATTGCAACCTGGCTGTACGTGGAGATGCTGGAGGCGGGCTACACCAGCGTGTGCGAGTTCCACTACGTGCACCACGACCAGGACGGCACGCCCTATGCCGATGACGCCACGCTCTCGCTGGCCCTGCTGCGTGCGGCGCAGAATGCGGGCATCGGCATCACGCTGCTGCCGGTGCTGTACCAGACGAGTGGTTTTGGTGCCAAGCCACCGCGTGCGGACCAGGCCCGCTTCATTCGCAGCACGGACAACATGCTCTCATTGCTGGAGCGCCTTGCACCCGCTGCAAAAGCGCAAGCGGCCGTTTTGGGGCTGGCGCCGCACTCGCTGCGCGCGGTGCCGCCTAGCAGTCTGGAGGTTGCGGTGCAGGGCCTCACGGCGCTCAACGCGCAGGCGCCCATTCACATCCACATTGCCGAGCAGACGCAGGAAGTGGATGACTGCGTGGCCTGGAGCGGCCAGCGCCCGGTGCAGTGGCTGCTGGAGAACGCCCCCGTGGACGAGCGCTGGTGTCTGGTGCACGCCACGCACATGACACCGCAGGAGTACCAGGACGCAGCGCGCACGGGCGCCGTGGCGGGCATCTGCCCCACCACCGAAGCCAACCTGGGCGATGGCATCTTCGACATGCCGCTGTGGCTGCAGCACGGCGGGCGCTGGGGCGTGGGCTCGGACAGCCATGCCTGCGTGAATGCGGCAGAGGAATTGCTGATGCTGGAATACGGCCAGCGCCTGTCGCTGCGCCAGCGCAATGTGCTGGCCACCGCTGCGCAACCCGAGGTGGCCACGGCCATGGCCTTGCAGGCCGTGCAGGGCGGGGCGCAGGCCGCAGGCCGCGCCATTGGTGGCCTCGCCGTGGGCCAGCAGGCCGACCTGGTGGCGCTGGATGCGCAGCACGTGGCGCTGCACGATTTGCCTGCGCACAGCATGTTGTCGGCCCATGTGTTTGGCAGCCACCGCACCTCGGCCATCGACAGCGTGTGGGTGGCGGGGCAGCGGCGCATCGCCAGCGGCCGGCACACGCTGCATGACGCCGCGGCCCATGCGTTCGTGGCCGCGCGCTCGGCCACCATTGCACCCGATTGACGCGTCCGATTGAATTCCTACCCCTGAGCTTGTGATGACAGATACCTCTCCACCTCCTTTTGTCCTTTACCCCGGCACCGCGCCGCTGCTGGTGTCGATGCCCCATGCGGGCACCTACGTGCCGCCAGCGCTGGCTGCGCGCTTCACCGATGAGGCCCGCCAGGTGCCCGACACCGACTGGCACATGGAGCGCCTCTATGCGTTCGCCAAGGACCTGGGCGCGTCCATCCTCGTGGCCACGCACTCGCGCTATGTGGTCGATCTGAACCGCCCGCCCGATGGGACCAGCCTCTACCCTGGCCAAAGCGTCACCGGCCTGTGCCCGGTCGATACGTTTGACGACACGCCCATCTATGCCCGGGGCGACGTGCCCGATGATGCCGAGGTGGCCGCGCGCCGCGACGCCGTCTGGGTGCCGTACCACGCGCAACTGCGTGCCGAGCTGGACCGCATCCGTGCGCAGCATGGTGTGGCGGTGCTGTGGGACGCCCACTCCATCCGCTCGGTGCTGCCGCGCTTCTTTGAAGGCAAGCTGACCGACCTGAACCTGGGGACGGCCAATGGCGAAAGCTGCGATCCGGCGCTGGCGCAGGAGCTGTTGTCCATCGCCAAAGAGGCCCAGGGCTACACCGCAGTGCTCAACGGTCGCTTCAAGGGCGGGCACATCACGCGCCACTATGGGCAGCCCGCGCAGAACATCCACGCGGTGCAGCTGGAGATGACGCAGTGCAGCTACATGCAAGAAGCCTTGCCGTTTGACTATCTGCCCGATGTGGCTGCAGGCGTGCAGCCGCACCTGCGCCGCATGCTGCAGGCCACGCTGGCCTTTGCGGCAGCGCAATCAGTTTGAAATGGGCACCCCGCGGCGGGAGGGATCGGTGCTAGTATGAACTGGTCGGTCCACCATGGACCGCCGTCAGGGCCCGCATTTACGCAAGGGCCCGTTGTAGCGGGAGGAGCCGCGCCCCATGGACCCCACCGCTTACTACTACATGCCCCTGTTCAAGCCCGGCGCGTTTGTGCAATGGAACCACCAGCGCGAAACCGTGAGCCATGTGGTGGTGCGCCGAAACTCTCTCATGGTGTATCTGGTGGGGCATGAATCCCCCGTGCACCCTGAAGCGCTGCACCTGGCACCCACCGCCTTCCGGCTCACGCGCGCGCCAGACCGTTTGTGAGCGCGGCGCCCCGGCCGAAGGGCTACTGGGCTGACGGGCTGAAGGTCAGCCGCCAGTGCACTGCGCCATCGCCTCGCCCAGCTGGATGGGGCGCGTGGGCGACCACTGCGGGTTGAACTGCAGCGGCCCCTGTGGGAACAGCATCACCACGGTGGAGCCGAGCAAGAAGCGGCCCATTTCCTCACCTTGCTGCAGGCTCACCTGGCCCTTGGCGTAGTCCCACTGCCGCAGCGTGCCAGTGCGCGGCGGGTTCACCTGCCCATGCCACACGGTGGCCATGCTGCCCACGATGGTGGCGCCCACGAGTACCAGCACGAACGGACCCTGGGCCGATTCAAAGAAGCACACCACGCGCTCATTGCGCGCGAACAGGCCGGGCACGCCGCGTGCCGTGGTGGGATTGACCGAAAACAGGTCGCCCGGCACATGCACCATGCGCGTGAGCTCGCCCGCGCAAGGCATGTGGATGCGGTGGTAGTCGCGCGGGCTCAGGTACAGCGTGGCGAAGTGGCCGTTGTCAAAACGGGCTGCGGCGGCCGCATCGCCACCCACCAGGGCGGTGGTGGAGTAGGTGTGCCCCTTGGCCTGGAAAACCTGGTCCTTGGCGATGGGGCCAAACTGGCTGATCGCACCGTCCACAGGGCAGATCAAATCGGCCTGGGCCAGCGGGCGGGCGCCGGGCTTCAGCGCCCGCGTGAAGAAGTCATTGAACGACGTGTAGCTGGCAATGTCGGGGTTGGCCGCCTCGGCCATGTTGACGTTGTAGCGGCCCACAAACCAGCGGATCACCGAGGTCGTGAGGCCGCCAAGGCGGGCCGATGCGAACTTGCCAGCCAGGGTGGTCAGTGCCTGCTTAGGCAGGAGGTATTGCGGCAGAACTGCCAGGCGATCAGACACGGGCGAACCCCTCAAAGACGAAAGCGGACGATTCTATCGGCGGGGCGCCATCGCCCGCACAGGGTCATACCCCGAGGTACTGCTCCAGCAGCAGGGGCTGCGCATGCAGTGCGTCCGAGCTGCCGTCAAACACCACCTGGCCCTTGACCAGGATGACGTTGCGGTCGGTGATCTGCGTGACGTGCTTCCAGTTCTTGTCCACGATCACGCTGCTGATGCCGCTGTCCTTGATCAGGCTGCAGATGCGCCAGATCTCGCGTGCGATCAGCGGCGCCAGGCCCTCGGTGGCTTCATCGAGGATGAGCACGTCGGGGTTGGTCATCAGCGCGCGGCCAATGGTGAGCATTTGCTGCTCGCCACCGCTGAGCTGCTGGCCGCCGTGGCCCAGGCGCTCCTTCAGGCGCGGGAAGGTCTCCAGCACGCGCTCGTAGGTCCAGTCGCGCTGGCCGCGTGTACCGGCGCGGGCGGCCATCTGCAGGTTCTCGACCACGCTCAGGTTGCCGAAGATCCCACGGCCCTCGGGCACGTAGGCAATGCCCAGCCGGGCCACTTCGTAGGGAGGCTTGCCAGTCATGTCGCGGCCCGCCACGGCCACACTGCCTGAGCGGGGCTTGACCAGGCCCATCAGCGACTTGAGCAGGGTGCTCTTGCCCATGCCGTTGCGGCCCATGAGGCCGATGGTCTCGCCCCGGCCCACGGTGAAATCAATGCCGTGCAGGATGTGGCTGCTGCCGTAGAAGGTGTGGATGCCCTTGGCATCGATCCATGGAGTGGTCATCTCAGTGGTCCTCCCCCAGGTAGGCGGCCTGCACGGTGGCATCGGCACGCACCTCGGGCGGTGTGCCATGCGCAATCACCTCGCCGTTGACCATCACCGTCAGGCGGTCGGCCAGCGCAAACACGGCATCCATGTCGTGCTCGACCAGCATCATGGCGTGCGCAGGCTTGAGTCGCTGCAGCAGCTCCACCATGCGTTCGGCCTCGGCCACGCCCATGCCGGCCAGGGGCTCGTCGAGCAGCAGCACCTGCGGCTCGGTGGCCAGGGTCATGGCAATTTCGAGCTGGCGCTGCTCGCCGTGGCTCATGGCTCCCGCGATGGCCGTGCGCCGGTCTTTGAGGCCTGACAGCTCGATAGCGCTTTCAAGACGTGCGCTGGTTGCTCTGTTTTTGATAGTGTCCGAGCGGGTGTCCTGGCACCAGCGCAACGGGTTCCAGGGCTGCTGTGCATCGCGCGACTGGGCCGCCAGGCGCACGTTTTCGTGCACAGTGAGCGGCAGGAAGATGTTGGTCTTCTGGTAGCTGCGGCCCAGGCCCTGGCGCGAGATGCGTTCGGGTGCCCAGCCGGTCACATTGGTGCCGCCCAGCAGCACCTGGCCCGAGGTGGGGGTCAGGTCGCCCGAGAGCAGGTTGGTCAGGGTGGACTTGCCAGCGCCATTGGGACCGATCACCGCATGGATCTTGCCCCGCCAAAGGTCTACCGAGACACCATTGACGGCAGCCAGGCCGCCGAAGCGTTTGGTGACCTTCTGTGCAGACAACAGGACTTCAGCCATGGTGCGATCCCTCCGAAGCCTTGGCTGCGCTCCGCTGCGCAAACATGCCCAGCAGCCCGCGCGGCGCGGCTACCACCACCAGCACGATGAAGCCTCCCATCAGAAGCTGCCAGTGTTTGCTGATGTCCTTGAACACGTGCAGCAGGTACTCGAAGGCAAACGCACCCACGATGGCGCCTGCAAAGTTACCCATGCCGCCCAGAATGACCATCATGATGGCGTGCGCGCTCATGTGAAATCCCATGAGCTCAGGATTCACATAGCCGGTCTGCGCGCCCCACAGGTAACCCGCCAGGCCTGCTAGCGCCCCGGCGATGGTGAAGGCGGTGAGTTTGTAGCCCCGTGTGCCAAAGCCCATGGCGCGCATGCGGTGCTCGTTGATTCGGATGCCCGCCAGCGCGCGGCCCAGCGGGCTCCACAGCAGGCGGCGCAGCAGCACGTACACCAGCACCACCAGCGCCAGCGTGAAGTAGTAGAAGGTCTTGCGTCCCTCCAGATCGAACGGCAGCCAGCCGAAGAGCGACGCATCGGGCCGGAAGTTGATGTACAGCCCGTCCGAGCCACCCAGCACCTTGTTGTCGAAGAACAGGTAGAAGACCATCTGCGCAAAAGCCATGGTGACCATGATGAAGTAGATGCCGTGGGTGCGCACCACAAAGAACCCGATCACCAGTGCCACCAGGCCGGACACAGCCACGGCCAGCGGCAGCGACCACCACAGGCTGACCGGCATGTCTGCAGGGGTGAGAAAGGCCAGGGCGTAGCCCGCCACGCCAAAGTACGCAGCATGGCCCAGTGATACCAGTCCGGTCACGCCCTGCAGCAGATCCAGGCTCATTGCAAAGATGGCCATGATCATCATGCGGGTGACCATCTGTACGTAAAAGTCGCTGCCCACCACAGGGAACAGCAGCAACGCAGCCAGCCCCAGTGCCAGGGCGAACTGCACGCTGCGCGGCAGCACTTCGATATTGGCGCGCGGGGTGCTCATGAGCGGCCGCCGGGCCGCCCCAAGGCAGCGAAGGCCCCCTCGGGGGGCAGCGAGATACACGAAGTGACGAGCGTGGGGGGAGTCATTGTTTAAACAGGCCTTCGGGTTTCCACAGCAGCACCGCCGCCATCAGCATATAGACCAGCATGCCCGCTGCCTGTGGCAGCAACACCTTGCCAAACGTATCGACAAAGCCCACCAGCAGCGCCGCAATCAGCGCACCCCGTACCGAGCCGATGCCGCCGATCACCACCACCACAAAACACATGATGAGCACCGATGAGCCCATGTTGGGATACACGCTGGATACGGGTGCAGCCACCATGCCCGCGACCGCCGCCAAGCCCACACCGAGCGCAAACACGATGGCATGGATCAGCTTGATGTTCACGCCCAGCGACTCGGCCATGTCGCGGTTGAAGGCTCCGGCGCGGATCTTCATGCCCAGGCGGGTCTTGGAGATCAGCAGGTACAGCGCCACCGCCAGTGCAATGCACACGCCCGAGATGAACAGCCGATAGACCGGGTAGGAGAGGGTGTCGGTGAGCGGAATCGACCAGTCCAGCACCTTGGGGATGGGCACGCCATGCACATCGTCGCCCCACAGGATGGAGCGCAGTTCCTCGAAGATGTAGATGAGGCCAAAAGTCAGCAGCACCTGGTCCAGGTGGTCGCGGTGGTAGAAGTGGCGGAACAGCAGCCATTCGAGCGTTAGCCCGAAGACCACCGACAGCAGCGCGCCGCCTACGATGGCGAGTGTCAGGCTGCCGAAATGCCCCGACAGCGAATACGCGAGGTAAGCCCCCAGCATGTAAAAGCTGCCGTGCGCCAGGTTCACCACGCCCATGATCCCGAAGATCAGCGTGAGCCCGGCCGCCAGCATGAACAGCAGCAGGCCGTATTGCACGCTGTTGAGCAACTGGATCAGGAAGGTGGCGAAGTCCATGAATGTGGTGATGTTGGCGGCCTGCCGATGTGGCTGGCAGCCACTGGTGAAAGGGACTTTGTGCGGGCGATGTACCCGTGGAGTTGGTAACTGGCGCGGCCCCATGGAGGGCAGCCGAGCAAGGGCTGCCCTGCAGCGAGGGCTGCATCCCCCTGCCCGCTGCGCGCAGCGCTGCGAGAACGGGGGGAAGGCGCGCGGCTCAGGGGGTTATCCCATCCTGCAACCGGCGCCGCTGTCGGCCAGCGCCTTGGCGGCTACGCCGATCACCTTGTTTTCCTTGTTCTCGACACGGCGCAGGTAGATGTCCTGCACGGGGTTGTGCGACTTGCTCATCGTCCACTTGCCGCGTGGGCTGTCGATGACTGCGCTTTCCATCGCCTTGATGACGGCCGGTTTGGCAGAAAGGTCGCCCTTGACCGCGTTGGCGCCCTGCACCAGCAGCAGGCCGGTGTCGTAGCCTTGCACGGCATACACGTCGGGTTGGCTGCGAAAGGCCTTGGCGTATTCCAAGCGGAACTGCTTGTTGCGCGGCGTGTCCAGCGAATCGCTGTAGTGCATGGTGGTGATGATGCCGTCGGCCGCGGGGCCTGCAGCGTCCAGCACACCCTCGGTGAGGAAGCCCGAGCCGTACAGCGGAATCTTGTCCTTGAGGCCGGCCGCCGCATAGTCCTTGATGAACTTGGCCGCGCCGCCACCGGCGAAGAAGCAGGCCACGGCATCAGGCTTGAGGGCCGCGATCTCGGTCAGAAGCGCCTGGAATTCGACGTTGGGGAAGGGCAGGCCCAGCTCCTTGACGATGGTGCCGCCGGCCTTGGTGTAGCTTTCCTTGAAGCCCTCAAACGCCTCGTCACCAGCAGCGTACTTCCAGGTGATCCATACGGCCTTCTTGTGGCCCTTTTCGACCATGGCCTTGCCCAGCGCCAGGGTGGGTTGGGAGTTGCTGAATGAAGTGCGGAATACATTGGGCGCGCACAGCGCGCGGGTGGCGGCGTGCACGCCCGCATTGGGGATGAGGTTGAGCACACCGGTGTCGCGCGCCACCTTCTGGATGCCCATCTGCACGCCCGAGTGCACAGTGCCAATCAGCACATCCACCTTGTCACGCTGGACCAGCTTGCTGGCGTTTTCCACGCCCTTGCTGGGCTCGGACTCGTCATCGACCTTGAACCATTCGATCTCGCGGCCGCCGAGCTTGCCGCCTTGCTGGTCGATGGCCAGGCGCACGCCGTTTTCGATGGCCACGCCCAGCTGGGCAAAGGTGCCGGTGTAGGGCAACATGAACCCCACGCGCACCTTGCCGCTTTGAGCACGCACGATGGAGGGCAGCAGCAGGCCCGTGGATGCTGCGCCAACGAGGGCGGCACTGCGGCTGATGACGAGGCGGCGGGTGGTCATGGGGCTTGTCTCCTTTGTTTAGGCTTAAAGTAATTTACTGCAAGCGTTCGGTGGTGAATACCTATGGGTTACCCGTACCGGTGCTGGCGTGCGGTTCCGCGTGCATCGGGCGTGGCTTCCGTGGGTTCCCTGTCTTCGCTGCTAGAGGCCTGACGAATCCGCGTGACGTGGCTGCGAACGTTGATGGCTGCCGCTGCCAGAGGGTAACTTTGAAACATGAATTAAAATGCATGTATTGAATTTTTGTGCAGTATAGATCGTGTTTTTTGGGTTCGGGTGGCCGATTTGAGCCTGCGTTCTAGGTAGTTTCCAGCAGGGAGGCGGTAGCGGCACCGACCGGTGCCCGGAGTTGTTCCGACGGACCGATGACCTCTCGCGCTCCTGCAGCATGGCCCTGCCTGCACAATCGTGGACTGATCATCAGACCCGTCGCATATGGCGAGATGGCCCGGCGGAGTGATAGTGTTGTTGACTGCACGGAGCCGGCCACCATCCAGTCTGCGCCGAGTTGATGCGGCTTGCGGTTGCATCCGCATTTTTATTCTGTATGCCTCCTTCTTCCCCCTCCGACCTTTCTCCTTCTGTACCGTCCCGGCCGCCATTGGTGGCGCGCCTGGCCGAATGGCTGCGGCATTTCTGGCCCGCCCCGCTGGGTATTGATGGCAAAGAACGCCTTCGCTTTGTGGTGGGCGCGGTGATCGGTGTGCTGCTCACGGCATGGCTCAGCCGCTGGTGGGCCCAGGGGAATGGCACTGGGCCGTGGATGGTGGCTTCTCTGGGAGCCAGTGCCGTACTGGTGTTTGGCATGCCCTCCAGCCCGCTGGCGCAGCCCTGGCCTGTGTTAGGTGGCAGCACCTTGTCAGCGCTGGTGGGGGCGGTCTGCTCTGCGTTGATTCCGGACAAGGCCCTGGCGGGTGCGGTGGCAGTGGGGCTGGCCATCGCGCTCATGGTGCCATTGCGTTGTCTGCATCCTCCGGGTGGGGCCATGGCGTTGTACGTGGTGTTGACCTCTGGCGATGGGTGGCACCTTGCGGCATTCCCGGTGTTGTTCAACGTCGTACTCCTGTTGATCGCCGCCGTGGTCTACAACGGTTTGACAGGCCGTCGCTACCCGCATCCTCAGCGTGTCACGCCGCGGGTGGCAACAAGCCAGGGCGCTTTCACTGCGTCGGATGTCGATGCGGCGCTGGCCCATTACAACCAGGTGCTCGACGTGAGCCGGGCAGATTTAGAGGGGTTGTTGCACCTGGCGGGCCGTGCTGCTTTCCAGAGAACCCTGGGAGAGTTGCGCTGCGCGGACATCATGTCCAGTCCGCCTCACGCTGTGGAGGCCGGCGTGTCGCTGAAGGAGGCGTGGGCTCTGATGCGTTTGCAGCAAATCAAGGCGCTGCCGGTGGTGGATGCGCAGCGCCAGGTGATTGGTATCGTGACGGTGGCCGACTTCATGCGGCTGGCCAACCTGGACACCCATGAAGGGCTTGGGCAGCGGTTGCGCACACTGGTCATGGGGCGTGGTGGGCAACCCCAGGCAGTGGGCGAGATCATGTCCCACCCTGTCCAGGTGGCGCGCTCGGCCCAGCATGCGATGGACCTCGTGCCGCTCTTCTCGCAGGGCGGACACCATCACATTCCCATCGTGGATGATGTAGATCACCTCGTTGGCATCATCACCCAGACCGACCTCGTGCGCACCCTGGCCTCGGCGGTGCAAGGCCGATAGCGGATGGTTTTCGAGGATCTGGCTGGGAGCGCTGCGCCCGCGCCACAGGGCAGACCGGGTGTCCCATAGGCAAAACACGGCTTGTCGCGGTACAATTGACAGGCTCTGCACAGCGCTGACGCCTGTTCATTGAAGCCGTCTCCCGGCCCTCTGCCTGATCTGCGCCCTGGGTGCAGCGACTCCCACCGCCCGCCATGCACCGTGTGTCGAGTTTCGACAACGCTGCAGCTGCCGTGGTGAATGCAATAAAACCGCTCAGGCGCCGACCACAGAACATTTGCTTTGAAGAGATAGAGAAACACATGGCCAAAGAAGAACTCATTGAAATGCAGGGCTCCGTCACGGAAGTCTTGCCCGACTCGCGATTTCGCGTCACGCTGGACAACGGCCACCAACTGATTGCCTACACCGGCGGCAAGATGCGCAAGCACCACATCCGTATCCTGGCTGGTGACAAAGTGTCCCTGGAGATGTCGCCTTACGACCTGACCAAGGGCCGCATCACGTTCCGCCACCTCGCCGGTCGCGGTCCTGGCCCTTCCTCCGGCCGCTGATCTTTCCGTTTTCGGTCCGTGGCAGACCGAGGCGGTTTTATAGTTTTTTCTGGTTCGTCTCTTGCCACGTCGCGTTCGCGCGACCGCTCCCTCCTGCGATCTCTTCGCCCTGCTACTTTCTAAAAAAAGTCAAAAAAGCAGGCGATGAGCCAAAAACAGGGGAATTGGCGGGTTAGAATACGAGCTGTCGGAGCGTAGCGCAGCCTGGTAGCGCATCTGCTTTGGGAGCAGAGGGTCGCGAGTTCGAATCCCGCCGCTCCGACCAATGTTTGAAGGCCTTGCAGCAAATGCTGCAGGGCCTTTTTTCTTGCCCCGCCTGGTGCCTTTCAACGCAGAGGCGATCGGGGTCTCGGGGGCGAGCGGAAATGGGCTATTCACGCCTTCGTTTCCAGCAGGCTCGCGGAATCTACGTACCATTGTGGCCATCGCCGGTTGGCTCCCATTCGCACCGCCCCTGCCGTTTACCGCGCACGGTGCTTGCTGGTATCTCCATGACCTTCTCTGTGCTCTCTAAAGCCGCTGCCGTACCGTTGCCCCAGTCCGAAGCGCTTGCCCTGCCTGCAGTGCAGCGATACGACGCGGTCGATGCTCTGAGGGGAGTCGCCATGGTGTGGATGACGGTGTTCCACTTCTGTTTTGATCTGAGCCACTTCGGCTTGTGGTCACAGAACTTTCGTGTGGATCCGTTCTGGACCACGCAGCGCACCTTCATCGTGAGTCTTTTCCTGTTTTGCGCGGGACTGGGCCAGGCCATTGCGTTGCATCAGGGACAGGGCTGGCACCGGTTTGGGCGCCGCTGGGTGCAGATCGCCGGGTGTGCGCTGCTGGTGTCCGCGGGGTCGTTTGTGATGTTTCCGGCCAGCTTCATCTATTTCGGTGTGCTGCATGGCATGGCGGTGATGTTGCTCATTGCGCGCTGTACGGCAGGGTGGGGGCGCTGGCTGTGGCTGGCTGGACTGGTGGCGGTGGCCTTGCCGTGGGCTGCGCAGCAGCTTCTGGCGGGGGTATGGGCCGATGCCGCACCCTGGTTCAATGGGCGAGCCCTGAATTGGCTGGGGTTGGTGTCCCGCAAGCCGTTCACGGAGGACTATGTGCCCGTGTTGCCATGGTTGGGTGTGCTCTGGTGGGGGCTCGCTGCAGGTCAATGGGCCATGCGCGCGCGCAGGGGCTGGTTGCAATGGCAGCTACCCGTGGTGGTGCGGCCTCTGGCGACACTGGGGCGATGGAGCCTGAGCTACTACATGCTCCACCAACCGGTGATGATCGGCCTGCTGACGGCTGTGGTGTGGCTGATGGGGCGTACCTGAGCCTCGTCGATCTGTCGGGTCTTGCTAAACAGGCCGAGCCATAAAAAAACGCGACCGAGGTCGCGTTTTTTTATAGCCATGACGGCTGGGGGGCGGGTGGCTTATTCCACCTTGGCCTTGGCGCGCAGGTCTTCCTGGAACTTGGCCAGCTTTTGCTGCTGCAGTTGCTGCGCCACTTGGGGCTTGACTTCTTCGAGCTTGGGCAGCTCTGCCTGGCGCACATCGTCCAGGCGGATGATGTGCCAGCCAAACTGGCTCTTCACGGGCGTTTCGGTCATCTTGCCCTTTTCGAGCTTGACCAGCGCTTCGGTGAACTCGCTCACGTAGCTCGATGGGTTGGCCCAGTCGAGGTCGCCGCCCTTGGCGCCGGAGCCTGGGTCCTTGGATTGCTTCTTGGCGATGTCTTCAAACTTGGCGCCCTTCTTGATGGACGCGATGATGGCCTTGGCGTCGGCTTCCTTTTCCACCAGGATGTGGCGGGCCTTGTATTCCTTGCCGCTGTTGGCTGCCACGAACTTGTCGTATTCGGCCTGGATTTCAGCGTCGGTGACGGGGTTCGTCTTCTGGAAGTCGGCGAACAGTTCGCGGATCAGGATGGCCTGGCGTGCCAGGTCCAGCTGGGCCTTGTAGTCTGCCGAGGTTTCCAGGCCGCGCTTCTGAGCTTCCTGCATGAAGATTTCACGGGCAATGACTTCTTCCTTGATCTGGCCTTCGATGTCGGGCGTCACGGGGCGGCCCGAGCGTTCGACCTGCTGCTTGAGCGCCTCGACGCGCTCCTTGGGAACTGCCTTGCCGTTAACAATGGCGACATTCTGGGCGGAAACGGGCAGGGCCAACGTGCCCAGCACGGCAGCGGCGACGAGGCCGGACAGGAGCTGTTTCTTCATGCGGAATCCAAAAAATGAGGGGTTGTTTGCCGACTGAAATCCGGCAGATGTTGACTTGAGGCCGGCTCAGAGAACTTCAATGGCGAGGGCGTGAACGCCTTGGTCAATAAATTCTTGCAGCGCATCATACACAAGGCGGTGTTGGGCCACGCGGGAGCGTCCTGTAAAGAAAGGTGACGAAATTCGCACCCGAAAATGGGTGCCGAATCCCGTGCCGTTGGCGCCCGCATGGCCTGCGTGGGCGGCGCTTTCGTCCAGCACCTCCAGGTGGCTGGGGGTGAGGCGGTCGGCCAGTGTCTGGTGCATCTGGTCTGCGATGGAGTTCATGGGCTTCACACTCGTTCAGGTGGTGGGCTCGTCGCCCTTGAGGTGGGGCGCAATGTAGATGCCCTGGGCCACCAGGAAGACCAGCGGAAACGCATAGCCCCACACCTTGAAGTCCACCCAGGCTTCGGTGCTGAAGTTCATCACCACGTACGCGTTGATGGCGGACATGAAGGCGCAGTAGATGATCCAGGCCACGTTCAGCCGCTGCCAGACGGCGTCGGGCAAGTCCAGCTGGCTGCCCAGCAGCATCTTGAGGAAATTCTTTTTGAGCGCCCAGAGCGCCACCGCCAGGGCCACCGACATAGCGCCATAGAGCACTGTGGGTTTCCATTTGATGAACCGGTCGTCCTGCAGGACCAGCGTGAGCGTGCCAAACAGCAGGATCAGCACCAGGGTGACCTTGTGCATGGTCTGCAGGCGCCGGTCGATGGCGTAGATGATGGCCATCTGCAAGGCCGTGGCCGCCATGAGCACGGCGGTGCCTACGTAGATGCCGTAGAACTTGTAGGCCCCGAAGAACAGCAGGATGGGGAAAAAGTCGATCAGAATTTTCATGGAGTCAGCAAGGAGTCCCGGGCTTCAGCGGTCGCCGGACTCGAAGTCCAGCGAGGCCGAGTTCATGCAATACCGCAACCCGGTGGGTGCCGGGCCATCTTCAAACACATGGCCCAGGTGCGCCCCGCATTGTGCACACACCGTTTCGGTGCGGACCATGCCATGGCTGCGGTCCACGATTTCGGTGATGGCGCCGGGGATGGCTTCGGAAAAGCTGGGCCAGCCGCAGCCCGCGTCAAACTTGGTGACCGAGTCAAACAGCTTGGCGCCGCAGCAGACGCAGTGGTAGCTGCCGTCGGCCCAGTGGGCTTCGTACTTGCCGGTGAAAGGGCGCTCGGTGGCGGCATGGCGCGTGACCTGGAAGGCCACGGGTTCTGCGCCTTTTTCGCGCAGTACGGCTTGCCATTCGGCGTCAGTCTTCTGGATGGGATGGGTCATGATGAACAGCTGATCTCGATGGAAGACGCCCAGTCGGGCGGGAAGGCGGCGTAGGCGTCGTGCCCGGGGTGCTCGTCAAACGGGCGCTCCAGCAGCCGCTGCAGGGTTTGGAGTTCGCCAAAGTCGCCAAGTTTCGCCGCACGGATGGCCTGTTCTCCCAGGTGGTTGCGCAGCACGAACTTGGGATTGGTTTTGAGCATCAAATCGGCTTGATGCGCTACATCCATATGCCTCGAATGCTCTGAATATAGTAGCAACCATTGGTCAAGGCCTGCGCGGTCCGCAAACAGGTCGCGCACGGGCTCCATGTCTTGGGTGCCCACGGCCTGCGACAGGCGGCGCCAGAAGATGGGGTAGTCCACCCGGTTCTGGGCCAGCAGCAGCAAGATGCTGTCGATGAGCGCGCCATCGCCGTCGCTGGCCTCCCGCAGCCCCAGCTTGGCGCGCATGCGGGCCATGAAGGCCTCGGGGAAAACCGTCTTGTAAGACTCCAGGGCCTGCTTGGCCAGTTCCTGGTCGCCGATCAGGGGCAGCAGCGCCTGCGCCAGGCAAAACAGGTTCCAGTACGCCACATTGGGCTGGCGGTTGTAGGCGTAACGGCCTTGCGAGTCGCTGTGGTTGCACACGTGGCCGGGCACAAACGCGTCGAGAAACTGGAACGGCCCGTAGTCAATCGTCAGGCCCAGGATGCTCATGTTGTCGGTGTTCATCACGCCATGGCAAAAGCCGACCGCCTGCCATTGCGCCATGAGGCGTGCGGTGCGCTCGCTCACGGCCTGCAGCAGGGCGGCGTACGGGTTGCCAGCCAGGTCGGTGCTGTCCCGGCATTCGGGGTAGTAGCGGCCAATGACGTAGTCGGCCAGCGTTTGCAGCGCGGCCTCCTGGCCGTTGGCAGCAAAGTGCTCGAAATGACCAAAACGCACAAAGCTGCGTGCCACGCGGGTGACGACGGCAGCGGTCTCGATTTCTTCGCGGCGGACGTGCGCGGGAGAGCCGGTGATGCACAGCGCGCGCGATGTCGGCACACCCAGTCCGTGCATGGCTTCGCTGCACAAAAACTCCCGGATGCTGGAGCGCAATACCGCACGGCCATCGCCCATGCGAGAGTAGGGCGTGCGGCCTGCACCCTTGAGCTGGACCTCCCACCCCGTAGCCGTCTCTCCGAGCAAGATGGCGCGCCCATCGCCCAGCTGACCGGCCCAGACGCCAAACTGGTGTCCGCTGTACACGCTGGCCAGGGGGCGCGAGCCTGCCAGCAGGCGGTTGCCGGTGAAGGCCTGCAGGGCCTCATCGCTGCGCAAGGCGGTTTCATCCAGCCCGAGCAGTTGCGCCACGGCGGGGCTGGTGCCTACCCAATGGGGCGTGGGCAGAGGGGTGGGGCGCAGTTCGGTGAAAAAGTCGGTGCCCAGCGCGGCAAAGCGGTGGTCCCAGGCGAGGCCGAGGTCGGTGTGGGCGTCGCTGTCGGCAGTCAGGGTCATGGGCTGGATTGTCTCGCAGGCCGGATGCCCCGGCGCCCACAGGGCCATGGCAGGGCGGGGATAGCCTGCACCGCGACCGCTACAACAACGCTGCCGCCGTCAGGCAGGCCGGGCCTGACGCAGGCTGCAGCAGCTGCTGGCGGTATTGGCCTGGGGGCATGCCAAACCAGCGCTTGCAGGCCCGAAACAGGTTGCTCTGGTCGCTGAACCCCAGCTGGTCCGCCACCTCGGCCAGGCTGCGGCGCGGGTCGGCCAGGTATTGGCGGGCCAGCTCGCTGCGGGTGTCGTCCAGCAGTTGCTGAAAACTCACCGACTCTGCCTGCAGCCGGCGCTGCAAGGTGCGATCGGTGAGGTGCAGGCGCGCAGCCACGTCCTCGCGCCGGGGTTCGCCCAGGTGCAGCATGCGCGATATCTCCGTGCGCACCTTGGCGCTGACCAGCGATTGGCCCAACGGGCCCAGTTGTCCCAGCTCGGCCTCCACCAGTTGTTCGTGCAGCGCCCAAAGGTTCGGGTTGTGGGTGGGAATGGGTTGCAGCAGGTCAGCTTCGGCCATCAGAAAGCGGTTCACCGGCTGGCCAAAGCGGGGTGGCACGCCGAACGCTGCGCGATGCCGCGTGTCGTCGGCCGGCGCTGGGGTGACCAGCTCCACGGCCAGGGGCGTGAGGTCGCGCCGGGTGAGCCAATCGCACAGCGTCAGCAGGGTCAGCACCGCAAACTCCACCCGCTGTCGCGGTATGGGGCGCGAGGCGCCGATGTGGTTGAGCACCATCCAGTAACCGCGTGGGTCTCGCTCCATCGAGAACGTGGTGGCGTCCGAGATCAGCGCCATGTGCCGGTCCAGGTGCCTGAAGCCTTCGAGAAGGTTGGGCCCCGAGGCCAGTGCGTGACCGACCAGATCCAGCTTGCCGTAGCGCGCGGCCAGCTGGCGGTCCAGGCCCAGCCCCGGGCGGTCGTAGTGCTGGGCTGCGGCCTCCCACAAGCGGCTGACGCGGTCCACATCCACGCGGGTGTGGGGGTGTTGCAGGCTCTCCAGGTCGATGTCGGCCTGCGCGCACAGGGCTTGCACCGGCAGTCCCTCGGCTGCAAACAGCTCCGCAATGCCGCGCACCCAGGCGGCAGAGCTGGTGCGCTGCGGCAATGGGTTCATGGGCAAGCCCCAGTCTCAGGGTTTACGCGCGGGTGGTGTTCTGAAGTCACTGTTTTGGTGTGGTTGCGATAGTGGGTTGTGGGCCGGGCGTTTCCACAATCGGCGCCGAGGTCGGTCCCAGGCGCGAGTGTGATGCGTTCTGCAGGCCCGCCCCATTCCTGAAAACCCCGAAGGAGACAAACAACATGGCCTATTTTGCAAAGAGCCTGCGCTGGGGCGCAGCATGCCTCGCCGCTGTGATGACCACGGCGTGTGGTGGTTCTGGCGGTACGCCGCCCGAACTGCGCGAAACCCGCTATGGCATGGTGCGCGGCACGGATGACAGCGCCACCAGCGGCACTTATGCCTGGAAGGGCGTTCCCTACGCACAACCCCCTGTCGGGGCCCTGCGCTGGCAGCCTCCCGCGGAGCCCGCCGCCTGGACGGGCGAGCGCAGCGCCACCCGGTTTGGTAGTGCGTGCCTGCAGATGGGCCGCATTTACGGCCAGGGCGCCAACAACCGCTTTGACGACACGATTGGCCAGACGCTGAACACCCCGCTGGGCAGCGAAGACTGCCTGACCCTCAACATCTGGCGGCCGGCCACCGCGCAGGACAACCTGCCAGTGCTGGTCTTTATCCACGGTGGCAGTGCCATCTCGGGCTACACCGCCGACCCGGTGTACGACGGCGCCGCGCTGGCCAAGTCGGCCAATGCCATCGTGGTCACAGCCAACTACCGGCTGGATGTGCTGGGGTATCTGCAGTTGCCCGCCCTGCATGCTGGCAACAACGGCAGTGGAAGCAGCGCAGGCGGCAGCACCTACACCGGCAACTACGCGCTGCTGGACGTCGTGCAGGCGCTGCGGTTCGTCCAGGGCAACATCGCCCGGTTTGGCGGCAATGCGGGCAACGTCACGTTGATGGGGCAGTCGGCGGGGGCCATCAATGCCTTGGCGCTGCTGACCGCTCCGCAGGCCACCGGGCTGTTCCACAAATTGGCACCGATCAGTGGCGGGATCTCCTTGGCGTCGAACCTGCCCGCCGGGTCCATTCCGACACTCAACCCGGTCTCCCGCTACGCCGCACAGGCCAGCCAGTTGCTGGCGCATCTGGCCGTGGCTGATGGCCTGGCACCTGGCCTGCCCGAAGCCCAGGCCCTGGTGGCCAGCTGGCCCCCCACGCAGGTGGCCAGTTACCTGCGTGGCAAGGATGCGCGGGTCGTTTTGCAGACGGTGCTGGCAAAGGGGCTGACAGGTTCTGGCCCGATCCCGGACGGTGTGGTGGTTCCGGTCGATCCGATCACGGAGATTTCTGCGGGCCGCTATCAGAAAGTGCCTGTGTTGTCCGGCTACACGGCCGAGGAGGGCAAGCTGTTTGCCCCGTTCCTGGTGCTGCTGGGCGGCAAGCCCGGCATGAAGATCGGCGATGCAGAGCGCTTTGCGATGATGCAGCGCTTCGACCCTGATGCCCCCACCACCCTCACTGCGGCGGACATTCTGGATGCGTCCTACCTGCCGGTGACAGCCCCGGGCACGGGCTACAACGCACGCACCCAGCTGCTGGGCAATGTGTTCATTGGCGCCAGCCGCGACAACCTGCTGAACGCCCTGCGCAGCCAGCAGAGCAATGTGTGGAACTACCAGTTCAACTGGGCCCAGCAGCCCGCACCGTGGAACGATGTGTACGGCGCGGCCCATGCGTTCGACCTGCCCTTTGTGTTTGGCAACTTCGGTCCCTCGGTGTTTGCGAAGGCGACCAACAGCACCGCCAACCAGCCGGGGCGCCTGGCCCTGTCGCGGGCCATGATGGACGGCCTGCGCGCCTTTGTGCACACCGGCGATCCCAACAACGCCACGCTGGGCCAGACCTGGCAGCCGTGGCCCCGCAAGTTCATCTTTGACGCAGACCAGAAGGCCGCACGCCTGAGCGTGCAATGACCCGCGTGCTGCAGATGTCGAACAGACCTCGGCCGAATGCGGGTGGTCAGTGCGCGGCCGTGGCGGCGAGGTATGCGTTCAGCGCCTCGTCGTCCACGATGGCCACGCGCCCGAAGTCCAGCGACACAATGCCCATGCCCTCCAGCGACTGCAGCACCTTGTTCACGGTCTGCCGCGACAGGCCCACCAACTGGCCCAGCTCTTCCTGCGTGAGGTTGAGCCGCCGGGTGCTGCGCCAGAACAGGCGGCTGAGGTACAGCGCCACGCGGTGCTCGGTGGACTGGGTGCGCCCGGCTTCGATGATGGTCATGGCCTGGCCCAGCCGCATGTTCAGATGCAGCACCAGGAACTGGTTGAACGCCAGGCTGGTCTCGCGCAGCGTGGCAAACAGCGGCAGGGGCAGGCACAGCAGGGTGGTGGGGCGCAGTGCCACCACGTGGTACCGGCGGGGCTCGGGCTTCATGGCCGAGCCTTCGCCAAACCATTCACCGTCAGGCACGCCGATGAAGGCGGACGACCGGCCCTTGCTGGTGGGGCTCTGCAGCATCACCAGACCCGACAGCACGGCATGCCAGCCCCGAACGGCGCTGCCGGCGGGCATCATCACCGCGCCCTTGTCGGCCTGCTCGGCAAACACCTCTTCGCGCAGCCGCTCCTGCATGGCAGCAGGCAGGCCCGCGAACCAGGGCTGGGCGGCAATGAATCGTTGGGCAGAAGGGGCAGCGCAAAGCATGGGCCCGATTGTCGCTGCAGCGGTGCCGGCGGTTCAGGGTATTCCCTTGCCCTTTGTCAGTGGGACGACAAGTGTTGGCAGCCATGCCCGCCGGGCGCACACTCCGCTGCGGTTCACGGAGGCCAGCGACAGCGCAACCATGCCGCCGCCGATGCCATGCCATGCCAGTGTGGTGGTGCGGCGTGTGTGGGTTCATCCCAGCGGCGTGCGGGGGCACGACGCGGGCGACACCCGGACGCCGATACGCGCGCTACGATGACCGTTCCATTCACTACAACATCCAAGGAGTATTCATGCTGGGCTTGATGCAGAGTCAACCGTTGCTGATTTCGTCGCTGATCGAATTCGCAGAGCGCCACCACGGCGACGCCGAAATCGTGTCCCGACGGGTGGAGGGGGACATCCATCGCTACACGTACCGCGACCTCGCAGCACGTGCCCGCCGCCTGGCCAACGCGCTGGATGACCTGAAGCTCCAGTTCAGCGACCGGGTGGCTACGCTGGCCTGGAACGGCTACCGCCACATGGAGATGTATTTCGGCGTGAGCGGATCGGGCCGCGTGCTGCACACCGTCAATCCACGCCTGCACCCCGACCAGATCGCCTGGATCATCAACCACGCAGAAGACCAGGTGATGTGCTTTGACACCACCTTCCTGCCCCTGGTGCAGGCGGTGCACGCCAAATGCCCCACCGTCAAGAAATGGGTCGCCCTGTGCGATGCCGACAAGCTGCCGGCCGACACCGGCATCCCCGGCCTGACCAGCTACGAAGCCTGGATTGGTGCGCAGTCTTCGGACTACGCATGGCCTGAGTTCGATGAGAACTCTGCATCGAGCATGTGCTACACCAGCGGCACCACAGGCAACCCCAAGGCCGCGCTGTACAGCCACCGCTCCACCACGCTGCACGCCTACGCTGCGGCGCTGCCTGATGTCATGTGCCTCTCGGCCCGCGACTCGGTGCTGCCCGTGGTGCCCATGTTCCACGTCAATGCCTGGGGCATTCCGTACTCGGCCGCGCTCACCGGCTGCAAGCTGGTGTTCCCCGGCCCGGCGATGGATGGCAAGTCGATCTACGAATTGATCGAAGCGGAGAAGGTCAGCTACGCGGCGGGCGTGCCCACCGTGTGGCAGATGATGCTGGGCCACATGAAGCCTGCGGGCCTCAAGTTCTCCACACTGCGCCGCACGGTGATCGGCGGATCGGCTTGCCCGCCCGCCATGATCCACGCCTTCAAGGAAGACTACGGTGTGGAGGTGCTGCACGCCTGGGGCATGACCGAGATGAGCCCGCTGGGCACGCTGTGCACACTCAAGAACAAACACCTCGTCATGTCCAAGGACGAGCAGATGAAGATCCTGCAAAAGCAGGGCCGTGCGATCTATGGCGTGGACATGAAGATCGTGGGTGGCGACGGCAACGAGCTGCCCTGGGACGGCAAGACCTATGGCGACCTGCTGGTCAAGGGCCCCTGGATCGTGGGCAGCTACTTCAAGGGCGAGGGCGGTGACCCGCTGGTGCGCGACGCGCAGGGCAGGGGCTGGTTCCCCACCGGTGACGTGGCCACCATCGACGCCGACGGCTTCATGCAGATCACCGACCGCAGCAAGGACGTGATCAAGTCCGGTGGCGAATGGATCAGCTCCATCGACATCGAGAACATTGCGATGGCCCATCCCGCCATTGCCATGGCAGCTTGTGTGGGTATGCCGCATCCCAAGTGGGACGAGCGTCCCATCGTGGCCGTGGTCAAGCGGCCTGGCGCAGAGGTGACGCGCGAAGCGCTGCTGGCCTTCTACGAAGGCAAGACGGCCAAGTGGCAGATCCCTGACGACGTGGTGTTTGTCGATGCCATTCCGCTCGGTGCCACCGGCAAGATGCTCAAGACCAAGCTGCGTGAACAGCTCAAGGATTACAAACTTCCCGGCCTGTGATCAGGGTGGGGCAATGCATGTGCGCGCATCGCTTGCGAGCGCCATTTTTTGCACTGCCCCAGGCTGGTGCGCGCTCGGGGGAGCGCAGCGCCAGTCACGTGTGCGACGCTGGTAGGGGCAATCCCTGAGCATCGCTTTGTTGCAACGCGGTACGCTGCGTTGTGTCGATTTACAAGGAGACAAAAGCATGAAGTTCGCTATTAAGGCTGTAGCAGCCTCGGTAATCTTGGCAAGCGCTGGCGGGGCCTTCGCTCAAAAGGGCGAGACGGTCAAAATCGCCTGGCTCGACCCCCTGTCTGGCCTGATGGCGGCCGTGGGAACGAACCAGCTCAAGAGCTTCCAGTTCATCGCTGAAGAGTTCAACAAGAAGAACCCTGCCGGCGTCAAATTTGAAATCATCGGCATCGACAACAAACTCAGCCCTCAGGAAACCACCAGCGCCCTGCGCTCGGCCATGGACCAGGGTGCGCGCTACGTGGTACAGGGCAATGGCTCTGGCCCCGCACTGGCCATCATGGACGCGCTCGAAAAGCACAACGCACGCAATCCCGGCAAGGAAGTCCTGTTCCTGAACTACGCTGCCGTGGACCCAGATCTCACCAACAGCAAGTGCAGCTACTGGCACTTCCGTCTGGATGCAGACACCTCCATGAAGATGGAAGCGCTGACGACCTACATGAAGGACCTGCCAGAGGTCAAGAAGGTCTACCTGATCAACCAGAACTACTCGCACGGCCACCAGGTCTCCAAGTTCGCCAAGGAGATGATGCAGCGCAAGCGCCCCGACGTGCAGTTTGTGGGTGACGACCTGCACCCCCTGGCCCAGGTGCGGGACTTCTCGCCCTACATCGCCAAGATCAAGGCATCGGGCGCTGACAGCGTGATCACCGGCAACTGGGGTTCTGACCTGGCACTGCTGATCAAGGCCGCCAACGATGCGGGCCTGAACAACGTTAACTTCTACACCTACTACGGCTCCGTCACCGGCAGCCCCACTGCCATGGGCTCTGCCGCTGCAGGCCGCGTTTACATGGTGGCTTACGCCCACATGAACCTGCCGGGCGAGCTCAACAAGATCGTGGTGGACTACAAGAAGAAGTTCAACGACGACATGTACACGGGCGCCGTGTACCACGCCTTCACCATGCTGTCCGAAGGTTTCGTGAAAGCCAAGTCCACCGACCCCGTCAAGGTCGCCGCAGCCTTTGAAGGTATGAAGTTCAAGAGCTTCAACGGGGAAGTCGAGATGCGCAAGACCGACCACCAGTTGCAGCAGGGCCTGTTCATTTCCAAGTGGGAAAAGGCCGGCGGCAAGTACCCCATCGACTCGGAAAACACCGGCTACACCTTCGTGCCGCTGAAGTACTACGAGCCCTACGTGGCCAGCACGCCCACGTCGTGCCAGATGAAGCGCCCCTAAATCCGGCGCTGGCGTTTCGGCGCCAGAACTTCGAGGCCCGACGTACTCGGGCCTTTTTTTTCCCTCCGTGATGAAAAATTCCAATGAATCCTGAGTTTTTCGTGATCTCTTTGCTGAACGGCGTGAGCTACGGGCTCCTGCTGTTCATGCTGAGTTCCGGCCTCACGCTGATCTTCAGCATGATGGGCGTGCTCAACTTCGCACACACCAGCTTCTACATGCTGGGTGCCTATTTCGCGTTCACCATCTCCGGGGTGGTGGGCTTTTGGCCTGCGCTGGTGCTGGCACCTCTTGTGGTGTTTGTGCTCGGGGCTGCGTTCGAGCGCTACGCCCTGCGCCGGGTGCACAAGTTCGGCCATGTGCCCGAGCTGCTGGTCACGTTCGGGCTGTCGTACCTGATTCTGGAGGTCGTGCAGCTGGTCTGGGGGCGCTCCACGGTGCCGTATGGCCTGCCAGAGCAATTGCAGGGTCCGCTCTTCTCGCTGTACGGCACGCAGTTTCCCAAGTCGCGTTCGTTTGTGATGCTGGTGGCGCTGCTGATGCTGCTGTCGGTGTGGCTGCTGCTCACACGCACCCGCATCGGGCTGGTGATCCAGGCGGCTCTCAAGTACCCCGAAATGGTGGAAGCGCTGGGCCACAACGTACCGCGTGTCTTCATGCTGGTGTTTGGTGGCGGCGCCGCGCTGGCGGGCCTGGCGGGCGTGATCGGTGGCAATACCTATGTGACCGAGCCTGCGATGGCGGCGTCCGTGGGCTCCATCATCTTCGTGGTGGTGGTGGTGGGCGGCATGGGCTCGTTGGCCGGTGCTTTCATCGCTTCGCTGCTGATTGGCGTGGTGCAGACCTTTGCCGTGGCGCTGGACTACTCGCTGATCCACGTCTTCAAGGCCGTGGGTGTGGCGGTGACCGACCAGACCTTTGGCTATCCCTTGCTCAAGCTCACGATTTCCCAGGTGGCGCCCATCCTGCCGTACCTGTTCCTCGTGCTGATCCTGATCTTCCGCCCCAAGGGCCTTTTGGGCACGCGGGAGGACTGATGCCATGAATTCAACCACTCATCCTGTCTCCAGTGCCACGTCGCACTACCGGTTCAAGCCCTGGAACGTCGGGCGCTTTGTGATCTGGACGCTGTTTGCCGCAGCACTGATCGTGGCGCCCATGCTGTTTCGCAGCAGCCTGGCGCTGACCATGCTCTCGCAGATCGGCTACCTCATCATCATCTGCCTGTCCTACAACATGTTGTTGGGGCAGGGCGGCATGCTGAGCTTCGGCCATGCCGTGTACACCGGTCTGGGTTCGTTCATAGCCATCCACGCCATGAACATGGCAAGCAAAGGCAGCTTCAGCATTCCGCTGGTGCTGATCCCCATCGTGGGCGGGCTGGCCGGGGCCTTCTTTGCCATCTTGCTGGGCTTTGTCACGACCAAGAAGTCGGGCACCACATTCGCCATGATCACGCTGGGTATTGGCGAGCTGGTGGCTTCGATGGCGCTGATGTTCCCCGAGTTCTTCGGGGGCGAAGGCGGCATCACCACTGACCGCGTGTATGGCCAGTCGTTCTTCGGCATCACCTTCGGTCCTGCCATTCAGGTGTACTACCTGATCGCCGTGTACTGCTTCGTGTGCACTGCGGCGATGTTTGCCTTCACCGGCACACCTCTGGGCCGCATCCTGAACGCAGTGCGCGACAACCCCGAGCGTGTGGAGTTCATTGGTTACAACACGCAGCGGGTGCGCTACTTCGCCTTCATTATTGCGGGCTTCTTTGCCGGCATTGGTGGTGGTCTGGCCACCATCAACTTCGAGATCGTGACGGGTGCTGACAGCCTGAACGTGGTGCGCTCGGGTGGCTACCTGCTGTTCACCTTCCTGGGCGGTGCCACCTTCTTCTTCGGCCCCATCATTGGTGCCGTGCTGCTGGTGCTGGCGTCTGTGCTGCTGTCCGAGCTGTCCAAGGCCTGGCTGCTGTACCTGGGCCTGGTGTTCCTGTTCATGGTGATGTATGCGCCCGGTGGCGTGGCCAGCCTGATCATGATGAACCTGCGCCTGGCCAAGTTCGGCAAGCTGCGCCAGCTGTGGACCTCTTACCTCGCGCTGGGCGGTACTGCCCTGGTGGGTGTGATGGGCGCAGCCTGCATGATCGAGATGACGTACCACCTGCAGCTCAATGCCGCGCTGGGGCCAGAGTTGACCTTCCTCGGCGCCACGCTCAACGCCAAGGGCTTTACCAGCTGGTTTGGTGCGGTGTTTGTGATGGTGACGGGCTTTGCCCTGTTTGAACTCTGCCGCCGCCAATTTGTGCGCCAGTGGAGCAGGATCCAGGAAGAAATAGAACATGAAATCAAGCGCGGGGAGGCTTTGTAACCATGGCGGCTGACAACGCAACCTATGCGCTCGAACTGCGCGACCTGCGCAAGAGTTTTGGCAAGACCGAGATCATCCGCGGCGCCAACCTGGCCGTCGCGCCCGGTGAGCGCGTGGCCATCATCGGCCCCAACGGTGCGGGCAAGTCCACGCTGTTCAATCTGATCAGCGGGCGCTTTGCGCCCACCAGCGGCGATGTGATCCTGAATGGCCATCGCATCAACGGCATGGCACCGTACGAGATCAACCGGCGCGGGCTCTCGCGCAGCTTCCAGATCACCAACATCTTCCCCAAGCTGTCGGTGTTCGAAAACCTGCGGTGCGGCGTGCTGTGGAGCATGGGCTACAAGTACACGTTCCTGCGCTTCCTGTCGAACCTGCACGATGCCAACGAGCGCGCCAAGCAGCTCATGGAAATGATCAAGCTCGACAAGAAGCGCGACACGCTGGCGATGAACCTGACCTACGCTGAGCAGCGCGCGCTGGAGATTGGCATCACCATCGCGGGCGGTGCCAATGTGATCCTGCTGGACGAACCGACGGCCGGCATGAGCAAGACCGAGACCTCACGCTTCATCCACCTCATCAAGGAAGTGACCGAAGGCCGCACGCTGTTGACGGTGGAGCACGACATGGGCGTGGTGTTCGGCCTGGCCGACAAGATCGCTGTGGTGGTGTATGGCGAAGTGATTGCCTTTGACACGCCCGACAAGGTACGCGCCAACCAGCGCGTGCAAGAGGCCTATCTGGGCTCGGTCGTTGCGGACGAGCAAGGGGCGGGACACTGACATGCTGAAAATCGAAAATCTCCACGCCTATTACGGCAAGAGCCATGTGCTGCATGGCGTGACCTTTGATGTACAACCCGGTGAAATCGTGGCCCTGCTGGGGCGCAACGGGTCGGGCCGCTCCACCACCGCCAAGGCCATCATGGGTCTGGTGGACTGGGAGGGCACACTCAACTGGAAGGGGCAGGACCTCAATGGCAGGAAGGCCTACGAGATCGCCCACCTGGGGGTGGGTTATGTGCCCGAAAGCCGCGATGTGTTCCCCAACCTCACCGTGCACCAGAACCTGATGCTCGGCCAAAAGGGCAGTGGCAAGAACAGCCGCTGGTCGTTTGACGACATGTACGAGATGTTCCCCCGACTCAAGGAGCGCCAGCACACCGAGGCGGGCGTGATGTCGGGCGGCGAGCAGCAGATGCTGACCCTGTGCCGCACGCTCATGGGTGACCCGGACCTCATCATCATCGACGAGCCCACCGAGGGTCTGGCACCCAAGATCGTCGAGCTGGTGGGCCAGTACCTGCAGACCATCAAGTCGCGCGGCATCTCGGTGCTGTTGATCGAGCAGAAGCTGACCATTGCGATGAAGATCTCAGACCGCGCACTGGTGATGGGCCACGGCTCTATCGTGTTCCAGGGCACACCGGACAGCCTGCGGGCCGACAGCTACATCCGCAAAGAGTGGCTTGAAGTTTAGCGGGGCGATCCCCCTGAGGCGCTGCGCGCCTTCCCCCTTCTCTCGAATCGCTGCGCGATTCGGGAAGGGGGACGCAGCCCTCGCTGCGGGGCGGCCCTTGCTCGGCTGCCCTGGTCTCGGGGCGCGCCAGTTTCTAAGGTTCGGGGCAGGGCGGACGCACTGGAAGGCGCTCCGCCAACTGTGATCCATAGAGGCGCCCGGTCTTCGGTGGCGCCTTTTTTTGCCTGCCGGTGTCTGCTCTTCTGGGGATGTCTGATACCCCCTTGTCCCGCCCGGGACAAATTGACACGCCAAATGGTTTTGAAGTCTCTACAATAAAAACGCACGATCGTTCTTTTTCACTTTCCAAGGAACAACAGCACCATGACCGCTGAATACAAAGTCCACGGCTCCGTTGCCGTGATCACCATGGCCAACCCTCCCGTCAACGGACTCGGTCTGGCGACCCGCCAGGGCATCGTGGACGGCCTTGGCCGTGCCAATGCCGATGCAGCGGTCACGTCCATCGTGATCACCGGTGCCGGTGGTGCGTTCTCTGGCGGCGCCGACATCAAGGAGTTCGGCACCGACAAGTCGCTGCAAGAACCCAACCTGCTGTCGGTGATTGCCGCCATCGAAAATTCGGCAAAGCCCGTCGTGGCCGCCATGCACAGCGTCGCCATGGGCGGCGGGCTGGAGCTGGCCCTGGGCTGCCACTACCGCATTGCAGCGCCTGGCTGCTCGATCGCGTTGCCCGAAGTCAAGCTGGGCCTGATCCCCGGCGCAGGTGGCACGCAGCGCCTGCCACGCGTGATTGGTGTTGAAGCGGCGCTCAACCTCATCGTGAGCGGCGAGCCCGTCAAGAGTGAAATGATTGGCGCCGTGCCCGGCCAGAAGCTGTTTGACAAGATGGCCGCGTCGGCCGAGTCGCTGGCGGCAGAAGCCCTGGCATTCGCGCAAAGCGTGGCCGATGCCCGCCCGCTGCCCCTGGTGCGCAACTTCCCCTGTAAGCATCCCGAAGGCGATGCGTACTTCCAGTTCGCGCGCAACATGGTCAAGGGCATGGCCAAGAACTTCCCCGCACCCGCCAAGTGCGTGGACGCTGTTGAAGCCGCCACCAAGAAGAAGTTTGCCGAAGGCATGCTGGTCGAGCGCGAGATCTTCATCAACCTGATGTGGACGCCCGAGTCGCGCGCACTGCGCCACCTGTTCATGGCCGAGCGTGCGGCGAGCAAGATCCCTGATGTGGCCTCCGACACCCCCAAGCGCGACATCAAGCTGGTGGGCGTGATTGGCGCGGGCACCATGGGCGGCGGCATTTCCATGAACTTCCTGAACGCGGGCATCCCCGTCAAGATCCTGGAAATGAAGCAGGAAGCCCTGGACCGTGGCGTGGCCACGATCAAGAAGAACTACGAAGCCCAGGTCAAGAAAGGCAAGCTCAAGCAGGACAAGTACGAGCAGCGCATGGCCCTGCTGAGCACCACGATGAGCTACGACGATCTCAAGGACTGCGACCTCATCATCGAAGCCGTGTTTGAAGAGATGGGCGTCAAGGAAGCCGTGTTCAAGCAACTCGACGCTGTGGCCAAGCCCGGCGCCATCCTGGCCTCCAACACCTCCACGCTTGACGTGGACAAGATCGCAGCGTTTACCAAGCGCCCGCAGGACGTGGTGGGCATGCACTTCTTCAGCCCTGCCAACGTGATGAAGCTGCTGGAAGTGGTGCGTGGCAAGGAGACCGCCAAGGATGTGCTGGCCACCGTGATGGCCATCGGCAAGAAGATCAAGAAGACTTCCGTGGTCTCGGGCGTATGCGATGGCTTCATCGGCAACCGCATGATCGAGCAGTACAGCCGCCAGGCCGGCTTCCTGCTGGACGAAGGCTGCACGCCGCAGCAGGTGGACAAGGCCATCGAAAAGTTTGGCTTTGCCATGGGCCCGTTCCGCATGGGCGACCTGGCCGGCAACGACATCGGTTGGGCCATCCGCAAGCGCCGCGCCGTCGAGCGCGCCGACATGAAGTACAGCCGCACCGCCGACAAGCTGTGTGAACTGGGCCGCTTCGGCCAGAAGACCGGCGCAGGCTGGTACGACTACCAGGCCGGCAAGCGCGATGCGATCCCGAGCGACCTGGTCAACAAGATGATCGAAGACCACCGCAAGGAACTCGGCATCACGCCGCGCAAGATTTCTGACGAAGAAATCGTGCAGCGCCTGGTGTTCGCCCTGGTCAACGAAGGTGCGCACATCCTGGAAGACGGCATTGCCAGCAAGTCCGGCGACATCGACATGGTGTACCTGACCGGCTACGGCTTCCCCATCCACCGTGGCGGCCCCATGCACTACGCCAGCGAAGTGGGTCTGTTCAACGTGGTGCAGGCCATGGACCGTTTTGCCAAGAACCCGCTGGACGACGCAGCGTTCTGGAAGCCCGCTCCGCTGCTGGCCAAGCTGGCCGCCGAAGGCAAGGCCTTCCAGTAAGCCGCCCGCGTGCACCCATCTACAGATTCAAAGGAATTCACATGACCTCCGCAGTGATTGTTTCCACCGCCCGCACGCCACTCGCCAAGAGCTGGAAGGGTTCGTTCAACATGACGCACGGCGCCACCCTGGGCGGCCATGCCGTGCAGCACGCCGTGTTGCGCGCTGGCATCGACGGCGCTGACGTGGACGACGTCATCATGGGTTGCGCCACGCCCGAAGGCGCCACGGGCAGCAACATCGCACGCCAGATCGCGCTGAAGGCCGGCCTGCCCATCACGGCATCGGGCGTGACCGTCAACCGTTTCTGCTCGTCGGGCCTGCAGACCATCGCCATGGCTGCCCAGCGCATCATCGCGGGCGAGGCCGATGTGTTTGTGGCCGGGGGCGTCGAAAGCATCTCCTGCGTGCAGCAAGAGATGAACCTGCACATGATCCAGGACCTGGCCCTGGCCAAGCAAAAGCCAGAGATCTACTGGAGCATGCTGCAGACCGCCGAGCAAGTGGCCAAGCGCTACAACATCGGCCGCGAAGCCATGGACGAATACGGCGCTGCCAGCCAGCAAAAGGCTTGCGCTGCCCAGGCCGCCGGCCTGTTCGACGCCGAAATCGCCCCCATCACCGTGACGGCCGGTGTGGCTGACAAGACGCTGGGCCTGATCACCAAGCAAGTGACGGTGAGCCGCGACGAAGGCACGCGCGAAGGCACGACGGTGGAGGCCATCAGTGGCCTGCGGTCGGCACTGCCCGGTGGCCTGATCTCGGCCGGCAATGCCAGCCAGTTCTCTGACGGCGCCGGTGCCTGCGTGATCACCAGCGAAGAGTACGCCAGCAAGAAGGGCCTCAAGCCCCTGGGCCGTTTCCTCGGTTTTGCAGTGGCCGGTTGCGAGCCTGATGAAATGGGCATCGGCCCTGTGTTTGCCGTGCCCAAGGTGCTGAAGAAGCTGGGCCTCACGGTGCAGGACATCGACCTGTGGGAGCTGAACGAAGCCTTCGCCGTGCAGGTGCTGTACTGCCGCGACAAGCTGGGCATCCCGGCGGACCGTCTGAACGTGAACGGCGGCGCCATCGCCCTGGGCCACCCCTACGGTGTGTCGGGCCAGCGCCTCACAGGCCACGCCCTCATCGAAGGCAAGCGCCGTGGCGCCAAGAAGGTGTGCGTGACGATGTGCATCGGCGGCGGCATGGGCGCTGCGGGCATTTTCGAGGTGCTGTAAGCCATGTCCGGGCAGGCCTCGTCGCCACCGCGCACCGACATCCCCGATGTCGTGGTGTCGCCCGAGGTCTTCCTGGCCATGGGGCGTGAGGTACTGGCATCGCAGCCGTTCAGCATCCTGGTGGGGGCGCGGCTGCATGCCTTGTCCCCAGGGCACTGCGAGCTGCACCTGCCCGTCACGCCCCAGCTGCTGCAACAGCATGGTTTTGTACACGGGGGCGTGCTGAGCTATGTGGCCGACAACGCCCTGACCTACGCGGGAGGCACCGCGATGCGGGTGCCCGTGGTGACCTCCGAGTTCAAGATCAACTACCTGCGCCCTGCGGTGGGCGAACTGCTCATCGCCCGTGCGCAGGCGGTGCACCATGGCCGCGCGCAGGCGGTGTGCCGCTGCGATGTGTTGGTGGTGCAGGCAGGCACCGAAAAGCTGTGCGCCGTGGCGCAAGGCACCATTGCCGCACTGCCACCGCGCGAAGACGCGGCACCGTCGCCCGCTGGCGCCTGATGGTGGCAAGGGATGGGAGCATGTTCCTCCTCACTCCTGCGCCGTTTACTCCTTATTTGATAGCTGCTGGCGCATGATTTATCTGCGCCTGGGGCCGTTTTAACCCTGAAATGCCATGAGCCTACGTCCCACCGTCGATTTCCTGCTCTACCAGTGGCTGAACGCCGAGAAGCTGCAAACCCGCGAGCGCTTTGCAGACCACTCCCGCGAGACCTTCGATGCCGTGCTCGACACCTCGGAGCGCATCGCGCGCGAGAAGTACGCGCCCTTCAACCGCGTGGTGGACACCGAAGAACCCCGCACCGAGACCGAGCCCGACGGCACGCTGCGCGTGGTGCTGCCGCAGGCCACCTACGAAGCACGGCGCGCCTACGCCGAGTCGGGCCTGCTGAGCGCAGCGCAGGACTACGACATTGGCGGCATGCAGCTGCCCTACACGGTGGAGGCGGCGGCCAACAGCTTTTTCGCGGCCGCCTCGATCAGCATTGGGTCCAACCTGCTGACCTCGGGCAACGCAAACCTGCTCATGGTGCATGGCACCGATCTGCAAAAGCAGGTGTTTGCGCTCAATGAATTCAACGGCCGATGGTCGGGCACCATGTGCCTGTCGGAGCCACAGGCGGGCTCGTCCCTGTCCGACGTGGCCACACGCGCCGTGCCGGATGGCGAGGGCTTTGAGAGCGACCCGCTCGGCCCCCGCTACCGCCTCAAGGGCAACAAGATGTGGATCAGCTCGGGCGACCATGAGTTGACCGAAAACATCGTGCACCTGGTGCTGGCCAAGATCCCGGGGCCAGACGGCAAGCTGGTGCCCGGCACCAAGGGCATCTCGCTGTTCATCGTGCCCAAGAAGCTGGTGGACACCAACGGCCAGCTGACCGGCGTGCGCAACGACGTGGCGCTGGCGGGCCTGAACCACAAGCTGGGCTGGCGCGGCACCACCAACACGCTGCTGAACTTTGGCGAGGGCAAGTACCCCGTGGATGGCCAGGTAGGCGCTGTGGGCTATCTGGTGGGCCAGCCCGGCAAGGGCCTGCACTGCATGTTCCACATGATGAACGAGGCGCGCATCGGCATCGGCATGGCCGCCACCATGCTGGGCCTGGCGGGCTACTACGCCAGCCTGGACTACGCCAAGAACCGACCCCAAGGCCGCCCCGTGCAGGGCCCCAAGGACGGCGCGGCTGCCGTGGTCAAGGACGCAGCCCAGCCCCAGGTGCGCATCGTGGAGCACGCGGACGTCAAACGCATGCTGCTGGCGCAAAAGTCGTATGGCGAGGGCGCCTTGGCGCTCAACCTGTTCTGCGCGCGGCTGGTGGACGAGCAACACACGGGCGATGCCGCTGCGGCCGACGAAGCCCGCCTGCTGCTGGAGGTGCTGACCCCCATCGCCAAGAGCTGGCCCAGCGAATGGTGCCTGGAGGCCAACAGCCTGGCCATCCAGATCCACGGCGGCTACGGCTACACGCGCGACTTCCCGGTGGAGCAGTACTGGCGCGACAACCGCCTGAACATGATCCACGAAGGCACCCACGGCATCCAGGCCATGGACCTGCTGGGCCGCAAGGTGCTGATGGAAGGCGGTCGTGGCCTGCAACTGCTGGCCGGGCGCATCAACGCCACCATCGAGCGCGCCATCCAGGTGCCCGCGCTGGCTGCCCACGCCAACGCGCTGGGCAAGGCGCTGCAGGACTTGGGCGCGGCCACCAAGGCCGCCTGGGCCACGGGCCAACCCGCTGATGCGCTGTCCAACGCCGTGCCCTACATGCAGGCCTTTGGCCACACGGTGCTGGCCTGGGTGTGGCTGGACGTGGCGCTGGCCACCCTGGCGGCCGATGCAGCCCTGGCGCAGCCCGCCAGCGTGGGCCGCATGGGCGCCATGCGCTTTTTCTTCCATTACGAGCTGCCCAAGATCGGCGCCTGGCTGCAAGTGGTCAGTGCACGCGACGCGACCTGCGCCAGCTTTCCGGAGGAGGCGTTCTGATGGCCGCCGCGCACACCCTGCAGCGCTTGCACAAAATCATCTGGGCGCTGATCTACGGCGGCCTGCTCACGCTGGTGCTGGGCATTGCCACCGCCCGCACCGACCCGGCCACGGGCTGGGTGCTGATGGTGGGCGGGGGCGTGGTGGCTGCTGTGGGCGTGGTGCTGATCGCCGTGCGTGCGCGGCTCAAGGCCGACCCCCAGGGCTGACGCTGCGGCACCGCGACAGCCACCTGGCGGGCCCACTGCGGAGCGGACGCGGCGGCGACACAATGCAGCCTTCTGGCGCCGCACAATGGCTGCCTGTATTCCACCCCCTGGCTGGCGCATTCCAGCGCCGGGCTGTGGTCCGAGAACATCCATCGACTGGCAAAAATCCAAGGAGACATTCACATGACACGCACCATCCAACAACTGTTTGACCTGACGGGCAAGACCGCCCTGGTGACCGGCGGCTCGCGCGGCCTGGGCCTGCAACTGGCCCACGCGCTGGGCGAGGCGGGCGCCAAGATCGTGCTCAGCTCGCGCAAGGCGTCTGACCTGGAAGAAGCCACGGCCGACCTGCAGGCCGCAGGCATCGACGCGCGCTGGATTGCCGCCGACTGCGCCAAGGAAGAGGACATCCGCCGCCTGGCCGACGAGACCTTGCAGCGCCTGGGCCATGTGGACATCCTGGTCAACAACGCAGGCGCGGCCTGGGGCTCTCCGGCTGAAGACCACCCCGTGGAGGCCTGGGACAAGGTGATGAACCTCAACGTGCGTGGGTACTTCATCCTGAGCCAGCACATCGCCAAGCACAGCATGATCGGCCGCCGCAGCGGCAGCATCATCAATGTGGCGTCCATCGCCGGCCTGGGCGGCAACCCCAAGGGCATGAACACCATTGCTTACAACACCTCCAAGGGCGCGGTGATCAACTTCACACGGGCGCTGGCGGCCGAATGGGGGGCCTACAACATCCGCGTCAACGCGATCTGCCCGGGCTTCTTCCCGAGCAAGATGACGGTGGGCACACTCAAGGCCATGGGCGAAGAGGCGCTGGCCGCACACGCCCCGCTGGGCCGCCTGGGCGATGATGAAGACCTGAAGGGCCTGTGCGCGCTGTATGCGTCGGATGCGGGCAAGCACATTACCGGCCAGTGGCTGGCGGTGGATGGCGGGGTGAGTATTGTGACTGGAGGGTGAACATCCCCCTGAGCGGCTGCGCCGCTTCCCCCTTCTCTCGAATCGCTGAGCGATTCGGGAAGGGGGACGACGCAATCGCTGCGGGGCGGCCCTTGCTCTGCGTCCCTCGCCTGTGCTGCGCCAGTTGCGACCTACGTTTCCAAAGGAAAAAACCTTGATCAGTTTTGGTGTCGAAATCCCTTTTGTCAGCCACCTGGGCTTCACGCTGCACCGCATGGAGGACGGCGAGTCCGAGCTGCGTTACGAAGCCAAGCCTGAGCACCTGAACTCGTTTGCTGTGACCCACGGCGGCGCGTCGATGACGCTGCTGGACGTGACCATGGCCACGGCCGCGCGCAGCGTGATGCCGGACATGGGCGTGGTCACCATCGAGATGAAGACCAGCTTCATGCAACCCGCACGCGGGCCGCTGGTGGCCAAAGGGCGGTTGATTCACCGCACGGCCACCATGGCGTTCACCGAGGGCACGGTGTACGACGCCCAAGGCAAGGTGTGCTGCCACGCCACCGGCACGTTCAAGTACGTCAAGCGCCTGCCGGTGGACGGGCGCAATGTGAATGACCTCAAGGTCATCTCCACCGACTGAGCCAGTGATCGAGGTCGCCAGCAGTTTTTAAAGCCTTTTTGCCGGCAAGCGCAATGTATATATGCGCTGGCAGCTATCAAAAACATAGTGTTGAATTTTCTGAAGGAGCTTTCCATGCCACGCAACCAACAAATCGTTCTCGACAACCGTCCCCAGGGCGAAGCGGTGGCCAGCAACTTCAAGCTGGTCGCGACCGACACGCCCGCGCTGCAGGACGGCCAGGTGCTGGTGCGCCACCACTACCTGAGCCTGGACCCCTACATGCGCGGCCGCATGAACGAGAGCAAGAGCTACGCCGGGTCGCAGGCGCTGGGCGAAGTCATGATCGGTGGCACCGTGGGTGAAGTGGCTGAGAGCAAGCATCCCAAGTACGCCGTGGGCGACAAGGTGGTGGGCATGGGCGGCTGGCAGGAATACAGCGTGGTCAATGCCGACCAGCCCGGCGCGCTGCGCAAGGTCGATACGACCCATGTGCCGCTGTCGCACTACCTGGGCGCCGTGGGCATGCCGGGTGTCACGGCCTGGTACGGCCTGGTCAAGATCATTGCGCCCAAGGAAGGCGACACCGTGGTGGTGAGCGCCGCCACGGGCGCCGTGGGCAGCGCTTTTGCGGCCCTCGCCAAGGCCCGTGGCTGCCGCGCGGTGGGCATTGCGGGCGGTGCCGACAAGTGCAAGTACGCAGTGGAAGAACTGGGCTTTGACGCCTGCATCGACTACAAGCAGCACAGTGACGTGAAGGCCATGTCCAAGGCCCTGAAGGAAGCGTGCCCCAACGGCATCGATGGCTACTTCGAGAACGTGGGCGGCTGGATCATGGACGCCGTCATGCTGCGCATGAACGCCTTCAGCCGCATCGCCCTGTGCGGCATGATCGCCGGCTACGACGGCGCACCGCTGCCCATGGCCAACCCCGCGCTCATGCTCATCAACCGCATGAAGGTCGAAGGTTTCATCGTCAGCGAGCACATGGAAGTCTGGCCTGATGCTCTCAAGGAGCTGGGCACGCTGGTCGGCACCGGCAAGCTGCGCCCGCGCGAAACCATTGCCCAAGGCATTGCCGCCGCGCCCGAGGCCTTCCTGGGCCTGCTCAAGGGCAAGAACTTTGGCAAGCAACTGGTCAAGCTGGTATGAAGCCCCCCCTGAGCCGCTTCGCGTCTTCCCCCCCAGGGGGGACGCCGCCAGTGCGGCGGGGCGGCCCTTGCACGGCGGCCCTGGCCTGGTTCACGCCAGTTGCACAGGCCTCGCTAAATGTCCCGCTGCGAGGAATGCGTCCATGATGCTCCGTTGGGTTTGGGCCCGCTTCGACGACCTGGGCGTGCATGCGCTGCATGACGCCCTGGCCTTGCGCTGCAAGGTCTTCATCCTGGAGCAGGGCCCCTACCAGGACCCGGACGAAGCGGACAAGCAGTCCTACCACCTGCTGGGATACGACGAGGCCGGGGTGGCGCAGGCCTGCCTGCGTGTGGTGGACCCGGGCGTGAACTACCCCGAGCCCTCCATCGGCCGCGTGGTCACCGCCAAGGAAGCGCGTGGCAACGGCACGGGCCGGGCGCTGATGCAGGAGGGCATTGCCCGCTGCAGCCAGGCGTGGCCGGGGCGTGACATCCGCATCAGCGCGCAGGCCCATCTGCGGGGCTTTTACGGCAGCCTGGGCTTCGAGGCCGTGTCCGACGAATACCTGGAAGACGACATCCCGCACGTTGAAATGCTGAGAAAGGCGGGCTGACGCCGCCGCAGCCCCCTCGACCATTCACCCCGCCCACCCGTGAAGGAGCCGACATGACCCTGCCCACCGCCACCCTGGCGCGTACCCATGACGTCTTCAACCAGAGCACGCCATGGGCGGATGTGAACCTGTTCACCACCAACCAGCCGCTGCAGGACGCGCTGAGCTTGCATGCACCGGGCCTGCGTGTGGAGGGCCTCACCGCGCTGGGCGCCGAGATGGGCTCGGCCGAGATGCTGACCCACGCGCGCCTGGCCAACACCCACAAGCCCCAGCTGCGCACGCACGACCGCTTTGGCCACCGCACGGATGTGGTGGAGTTCCACCCCAGCTACCACGCTTTGATGGGCGCCGCGCTGCGCCACGGCCTGCATGCCACGCCGTGGTCGCGCCAGGACACGGGCCACGCGCATGTGGAGCGCGCGGCGGGCTTCATGCTGTTCACCGAGGCCGAGCCCTCGGTGCTGTGCCCCGTGTCGATGAGCTACGCCGTGACCCCGGCACTGCGGGGCAATTCAGCGGTATGGGCGGACTGGAGCAAGGGTTTGGCGAGCACGCAGTACGACCCGCGCCTGGCGCTGTTCTCGCAGAAATCCGCGCTCACCATGGGCATGGGCATGACCGAGAAGCAGGGCGGATCGGACGTGCGTGCCAACACCACACAGGCTGTCCACGACGGCGACGATGCCTGGGGCGCGCGCTATCGCATCACCGGCCACAAATGGTTTTTCTCGGCGCCCATGTGCGATGCCTTCCTGATCCTGGCGCAGGCGCCCGGCGGGCTCACCTGCTTCTTCCTGCCGCGCGTGCTGCCCGATGGTGGTGAAGGGGCGGTCAACACGATTCGCATCCAGCGCCTGAAAGACAAGCTGGGCAACCACGCCAATGCCAGCTCCGAGGTCGAGTTCATCGGCGCGATGGCCTGGCGCGTGGGCGAGGAGGGCCGGGGTGTGGCGCAGATCCTGGAGATGGGCACCATGACGCGGCTGGACTGCGCGCTGGGCACCAGCGGCCTCATGCGGCAGGCGCTTAGCATTGCGCTGCACCACACGCGCCAGCGCTCGGCCTTTGGCAAGAAGCTCATCGAGCAGCCGCTGATGCGCAACGTGCTGGCCGATTTGGCGCTGGAGAGCGAAGCCGCCACCGCGCTGTCAATCCGCCTGGCCAGCGCCTTCGACAAGAAGGCCACCAGTGAGCACGAAGCCGTGATGGCCCGCCTGCTCACGCCCGTCGCCAAGTTCTGGGTGTGCAAGCGCGGCAGCGTGTTTGCGCAGGAGGCCATGGAATGCCTGGGCGGCAATGGCTATGTGGAGGAGGGCGGTGAAGGCGTGATGGCTCGCATCTACCGCGAGATGCCGCTCAACTCCATTTGGGAAGGCGCGGGCAACATCATGGCGCTGGATTTGATGCGCGCCGTGCGCCGCGCCGACACCGCTGCCGCGCTGGACGCCGAACTGGCACCTGCACGCGGCGCTCACCCGGCGCTGGACCGTCTGGCCGGCGCACTGCCGCTGCGTGTAGACGCCATGACCACCGAGGCCGAGGCCCGGCGACTCGCCCAGGATGTAGCGTTGGCAGTGCAGGCGGCCCTGTTGTTGCGCAGTGCGCCCGGCGCAGTGTTCCGAGCGTTTTGCGACTCGCGCCTCTCTGGTGACTGGGGCTACAGCTTTGGCACGCTGGGCGCGGGTGTCAACCTTGACGCCATCTTGGACCGCGCACTTCCGGCCTGAGCCATCCCACAGAATTTTGCGGAGAAACCCATGTCCCACCTCATCCTGCACCACTACCCCTCGTCCCCGTTTTCCGAAAAGATCCGTGCGGTGCTCGGCTTCAAGCAGCTGGCCTGGAAGTCCGTCATCATCCCCAGCGTCATGCCCAAGCCCGATGTGGTGGCGCTGACCGGCGGGTATCGCAAGACGCCGTTCTTGCAGATCGGCGCCGACATTTATTGCGACTCGGCCCTGATCTGCGATGTGCTGGAGCATGAGCATCCCGAACCCGTGCTGTATCCGCCGCACCTCAAAGGCGTGTCGCGCGTGTTTGCGCAGTGGGCCGACACCACGCTGTTCTGGGCTGCCATGGCCTACAACCTGCAGCCCAAGGGCGCCGCCGTGTTGTTTGCCAACCTGCCGCCGGCGGCCGCGCAAGTGTTTGGCGAAGACCGCCGCGAGATGAGCGCGGGCATGCAGCGCCTGCGCCCGGCCGATGCCACGGCCGCCTATCGCTCGTACCTGCGGCGTATTGCGCACATGGCCGAGGAACACGACTTCCTGTTCGGCGCCGAGCCTTGCCTGGCCGACTTTGCGGCCTACCACCCGCTGTGGTTCACGCGCCAGTGTGTGCCCGTGATGGCCGACATTTTTGCCGCCACGCCCGCCGTGCTGGAGTGGATGGACCGCATCGCCGCACTGGGCCATGGCCGCATGGAGAAGTTCAGCGCCGCCGACGCCATCACCGTGGCCGCGGGCATGGAGCCGCTGCCGCTGACCGACGACGTGTTCCAGGACGAGCACGGCATCCCGCTGGGTACCCAGGTCACGATTGCCGCCGAGAGCTTTGGCACAGAGCCCACCGAAGGCGAGCTGATTGCCGCCACCCGCACCCGCTACACCTTGCGCCGTACCGACCCGCGTGCGGGCACGGTGCACGTTCACTTTCCCCGTATCGGCTACGTGCTGCGGCCGGTGACGTCGGCGTCCTGAAAAACACCCGCCTTTTTGATCGCATTGCGCCCGATGCGCTCTGCGTGTTCGGGCGGCGTTGGCCGAAGCCGTGTGTCGGCATCAGCGCCCTCCCGTGTTTCACGACCGCACCCCATCATCCATCGATAACCCCTAGGAGACACAAAACATGATCGACAACTTTGCCGGCAAAACCGCCGTCCTCACCGGCGCCGGCTCGGGCTTTGGCCTGGAATGCGCGCGCATTGGCGCCCGCCTGGGCATGAACTTGGTGCTGGTCGATGTGCAGCAGGACGCGCTCGACGCCGCCACGGCCGAGATGCAGGCCGCAGGCGCCCAGGTGCTGGCGCGCAAGGTGGACGTGTCGAACGCCGCCCAGATGGAGCAACTCGCCGCCGACGTGCAGCAACGCTTTGGCGCACCGCACCTGGTGTTCAACAACGCAGGCGTGGGCGCGGGCGGCCTGGTGTGGGAAAACTCGGTCAAGGACTGGGAGTGGGTGCTGGGCGTGAACCTGTGGGGTGTGGTGCACGGCGTGCGCCTGTTCACCCCCATGATGCTGGCAGCGGCCAAGGCCGACCCCACTTGGCGCGGCCACATCATCAACACCGCCAGCATGGCGGGCCTGCTGGCAGCGCCCAACATGGGCATCTACAACGTGAGCAAGCATGCAGTGGTCAGTCTGTCGGAGACGCTGTATCAGGATTTGTCGCTGGTCACTGACCAGATCGGCGCCAGCGTGTTGTGCCCGTTCTTTGTGCCCACCGGCATCAACCAGAGCCACCGCAACCGCCCCGGCGACCTGCCTGCCGAAAAGCCCACCAAGAGCCAGCTCATCGGCCAGGCGATGAGCGACAAGGCCGTGGGCAGTGGCAAGGTGACTGCTTCCGAGGTCGCGCAAAAGGTCTTCGACGCTGCTGCCCAGGGCCAGTTCTACATCTACAGCCACCCCAAGGCCCTGGCCTCGGTGCAGACGCGCATGGAAGACGTGATGATGGGCCGCAACCCCACCGACCCGTTTGCCGCCAAGCCCGAGCTGGGTGCACAGTTGCGGGCAGCGCTGAGGGCTGATTGAGCCAGAGGCGCTTGATTTACATGCCCTGAATGCTATTCAAAAGGTAGCAAATGGCCGCAGAGCTGCACGCCAACGACACGGCGCACCGCCCCACAGGCGGCTATGCGCTGTTCCCCACGGCCATCGACCACTGCGGCATTGCATGGCGGGGGGCGCTGCTGGTGGGGGTGCAGTTGCCGGAAGACGCGGGCGAGGTGGCAACGCGTGCCCGCATGCAGCGCCGGTTTCCGCAGCTCGCCGAAGCTGCGATGCCACCCGATGTGGCAGCCTGGGCAGCACGCGTGGTGGCCCTGCTTGAAGGTGCGCAGGACGACCTGCGTGATGTGCCCTTGGCGCTCGACGCCGTGCCTCCCTTCCACGCCCGCGTGTACGAACTGGCCCGCTGCATTCCACCCGGCAAAACCATGACCTATGGCGAGATGGCCGCCGCATTGGGCGAGCCGGGTGCTGCGCGTGCCGTGGGCCAGGCGTTGGGCCACAACCCGTTTGCGCCTGTGGTGCCGTGCCACCGTATCCTGGCTGCAAACGGCAAGACAGGCGGTTTTTCGGCCGGTGGCGGCGCCACCACCAAGATGCGCATGCTGGAGATCGAGGGCGCGTTTGCGCACGAGACCCTGGCGCTGTTTGCACCCAGGGGCTGAAGGGGTTCAGCCGCGCTTTTTGAGCAGGGGCGACCCCGCGCTGGCCATGGCCAGCTCGTGCGTGGTGTTCAGCAGGGCAGGGCCCAGGGCCTGCATGCGCTCGGGCGTCAGGCGCACAAGTGGGCCCGCAATGGTCACCACCCCGATCACCGGGCCATTGCCTTGCCGGATGGGTGCGGCCATGGCCGTCATGGCCGGAGCAAACACCTCGACGATGGTGCTGAAGCCCTGCTGCCGTGCGGTGCGCAGGTAGGCCAGCAGGGCCTTCACGGTGGTGGGGGCGTTGGGGCCGTAGTCCTCGGGCTTGCCAAAGCCCTGGCGTGCTACCAGGGCCAGGGCCTCTTCATCGCTCATCGTGGACAGCCAGGCATGGCCGGCCGAGCTGCACGAAAGGTTGACCGACAGGCCCATGTCCGGGTCGTAGCGCAGGCCGCGCACGGCCCCTTGCGCCTTGGCCACAAAGGTCAGCGCGTCACCATCCACCACGGCCAGACGCACCAGCTCGCCTGATTCGGCCGCCAGCCGGTCCAGCAGGGGTTGGGCAATGTCCACCACGCCCGTGGCGCTCAGATAGCCCAGGCCCAGCGACACCAGCTTGATGGTGAGCATGTAGTTGCCCTGGCTCTGGTCCTGCCGCACGTAGCCGCAACGGATCAATTCGGCCAGCAGGCGGTGCGTGGCGCTCAGTGGCATGTCCAGTTCCGAGGCCAGGCTCGACAGGGCCTTGCCTTCCGGGTGCGGTGCAAGGTGCTCCAGGACTTTGAAACTGCGTTCAAGGATGCTGCTCATGGCGGGGCTTTTTGTGATCGTGAACTGGTTTTGTCGGGATACCAAAGCGCTGGTTCTTCCGGCGCAATGTATCAAAAACTGTTAAAGGGTTTCTACTGTGGAAACAGTTTCCACTTTATTCATACGATGCAGTCCCAGATGCACCCCGGGCCTGGGGTGCACAACCCTGGTCTCTTTTTGTTGGAGAAGTCCCTGTGAAAAAAACTGCTTGCCTCCTGGCGGCCGCTGGCCTGTCCTTCTTGATGGCGCTACCCGCCGCCGCGCAGCAGGAGCGCGTGATCCGCTTCGGACACCTGAACAATGCCGACCACCCCGTGAGCTTTGGCGTCAAGCGTTTTGGCGAGCTGCTGGCGGCCAAGAGCGGCGGCAAGATGAAGGTGATGGAGTTCCCCGCCTCGCAGCTGGGCAACGAGATGCAGCAGCAGTCGGCGCTGCAGGGCGGTGTGCAGCAGATGTCGGCCCCGGCCACCACCTCGCTGGCCGGCATCGTCAAGGAATTCGGGTTGGTGGACTTTCCCTTTTCTGTGGCCAACTTTGCGCAGGCCGATGCGCTGCTCGACGGCCCCCTGGGCCAGGCGCTGATCGCCCGATTGCCCGAGAAGGGCCTGGTGGCCCTGGGCTACTGGGACCTCGGTTTTCGCAACGTGACCAACAGCAGGCGCCCCATCACCAAGGCCGATGATTTTGATGGCCTCAAGCTGCGCGTGATCCCCAACCCGGTGTTCCTGGAGACCTTCAAGGCCTTCAAGGCCAACCCTGTGCCCATGCCGTTTGCCGAGCTGTACGGCGCGCTGGAAGCCAAGGCCGTGGACGGCCAGGAGAACCCCTATGCCGTGATCCTGTCGAACAAGATGTTCGAGGTGCAGAAGTACGTGAGCGCCACCAACCACGTGTACGCCGCCAACATCGTGCTGGTGAGCAAGAAGTTCTGGGACCAGCTCACCCCCGCTGAGCAGAAGATGATGCACGACGCTGCCAACGAGTCGCGTGGCTACCAGCGTCAGGTGAGCCGCGCTGCAGCGCAGCGTTCGGTGGGTGACCTGCAGGCCAAAGGCATGGCCTACAACGAGATCACGCCCGCCGAGCTGGCGCGCATGCAGCAGATCGCCAAGCCCGTGATCGAGAAGTTCGCGGCCACCTATGACCCGGCGATCGTCAAGCTCTACAACGACGAACTCGCCCGCATCCGCAAGTAAGAGCGCCTGGCAAACCTCTTCTGGCGTCGTTGCTGCGTCTTGTCGTGCTATTCGCACTGCCTGCGACGCAGCGCCTAGCCAGAACCGCTTCGCTGAGCTTTGTCAGCCGCTCCCAACCCTGAACACCCCATGAAAATTCTCATCCTCCACGGCCCCAACCTCAACCTGTTCGGGCGCCGCGAACCTCATATCTACGGCACCACCACGCTGGCCCAGATCAACGAGCGTTTGCTCAAGCTCGCTACAGAGCTGGGTGTGGAACTCGACATCGTGCAGTCCAACCATGAGGGCGCGCTCATCGACTTCCTGCACGCGAACATCGATGCAGCGCAGGGCGCACTCGTGAATCCTGCGGGCCTCACACAGCACGGCGTGCCGCTGCACGACGCCATCAAGGCCATGCCTTTCCCGGTGATCGAAGTGCACATGTCCAACATCGCCGCGCGCGAGGCCTGGCGCGCGCATTCCATCATCTCGCCCGCCGTCAAGGCCACGGTGCAGGGCTTCGGTCCCCACTCCTATCTGGCCGGGCTGCGGGCGCTGGTGGACAGCCTGCGCGAGGCCGCCCAGGTTGCCTGAGCGGTGCGGGCGCACGGTGGTGGGCGTTCAACGTTTCCTCTGAAAAGTCGTAGTCCAGTGATGGACCGGCGCTGGCTTCTGCCGTGCTGGTACCGAGCAGTGTTTGATTCGTTATTTTTGGATCAAATCGACCGCTAGTGCTTTGATGTATTGCGCTGTGCGCTATACAAATAGTAGCGTTGTAGTTGACTTCAACGCTACCCACCTCGCCAGTCGCTTTGCCAGCGAGGCCAGGCATCAGGTGGTGAGGTGCATGGGCAAAAATCAGACTGGCTGGGGTCTGTTCGACAGCGCACAGACGCGCAGCATGTGCCCCTTGTACAAGAGGATCGGAGCGTACCCGCCATGTGGTTGCGCCATTCACTTGTGTACCAGGAGCCGCCCATGTCCCATCCATCCAACCTTGCCTCTGCGTGGGACACGTCTTCCGTGGGGCAGCCGGCAGACATATCGCTGCTGGAACTCTCCCATCTGGGTGAACACCTGGTGCATTGCGGCGCATTGCGGGGGCCGCTGGACCGGTTGCTCGGTGGCGCTGCATGGCTGCAGGCCCAGGCGGCCGAGCATGTGGTGACGGTTGCACTGCTGGTCACCTTGCTGGTGGGGGCTGTATCGCTGGTGCGGTAGGGCGCGCGCGCATGGGCTTACGCACACCATGGCCCTGGGTTCCCTCCGCGATGGACCGCATGCTCGATGCCCGGGCAGGCCCGGTGCTGGAGCCCCTGCGGGCCGAAGTGTTTGGCGTGGCCCGCTTCGAAGAGCATGGCCGGCACCTCGGTTCCTCCCACGACGCAGGCAAGGCGCCCTTTGGCCGCACCACGTTTTACCCGCGTCTGCAGAGCAACATCCGCGCGCTGCGGGGCGCGTACCGCTACCTGTTTGACGCACCGCATGACGAGCATGCGATCAGCCCCGCCGCTGAATGGCTGTTTGACAACTTCCACCTGATCGAAAGCCAGCTCAAGGAGATCCGGGCCGGGCTGCCGCCGCGTTACTACCGCTCGCTGCCCGTGCTCAAAGACGCCCCGCTGGTGGGCCTGCCGCGTGTGTACGGTGTGGCCTGGTCGTTTGTGGCCCATACCGACAGTGCGTTCGATGAATCGCTGCTCGTACAGTACCTGAACGCTTACCAGGAGACCCGCGAGCTGAGCCAGGGCGAGCTGTGGGCGTTGCCCACCACGCTGCGCGTGGTGCTCATCGAAAACCTGCGCCGCCTGGCAGAGCGCCTGGCCAGCCACAAGGCCGCGCAGGAGCTGGCCAGCCTGTGCGCCGCCCGCAGCCAGGACCTGAACGGGCTGACACTGGATGCTGCCTGCGCCGCCATGGAGCGGCGTGGCGTGGCCCCGGTGTTCCTTGCCCACCTGGCGCAGTCGATGATGGGGCGCGGCGTGGTGGGCGGGCATGCCGCTGCAGGCACGCCATCGCCCGTGCAGCAGTGGTTGTTGTCCGCGGTGCCCGACCTGGTGGCGTTGCAGGCCCAGCAGCAGATTAACCAGGCCGCCGACCAGCTGAGCATGGGCAATGCCGTTACCGCACTGCGGCGGGTGGGCGCTGCCGACTGGTCCGACATCATCAGCCAGACCAGCCTGGTGCTGCGCGCCATGCTGCAGTCGCCCGTGTTTGCGGCCGAGGACGAGTCCACCCGCAACACCACCTTGCATGGCATCGAAAACCTGTCAGCCCGCAGCGGGCAGGGCGAGGCCGCGGTGGCGCGGACGCTGCTGTTGCTGATGTCGGGCGCAGACCGTGAGCCTCAGGATGGGACTGGGGCTGAACAGGCGTTGGCAGGCTATTGGCTGCAAGGCGCCGGGCGCGGCCAGCTGGAGCATGCCCTGGGCGTGCGCCGACATACCACCGACGCGGTGGCCCTGTGGCGTTCTGCGGTGGGTCTGTCGCGTGTGCCGTTGTACCTGGGCGCATTGCTGCTGGGCTCGCTCGGTCTGCTGGCCTGGCTGATGGCGCCCCTGTGGGGTGTGCAGGCGGGGCCCGATACCAGCGCAGCCCATCTTGCGGGCCTGGCGCTGGTCGCCGCCTTGTTGCTGCTGCCCGTGTCCGAGATCGTGGTGGCCGTGGTCAACCGGCTCATTGGCGAATCCGTCCGGCCCACCTACATGCCCCGCTACCTGCTGCCAGCGGGCATTCCGGTATCGGCACGTGTGCTGGTGGCGATCCCGGCCCTGCTCAGCAGCACCGGCACCATCGACCGGCTGGTGCACCGCCTGCACCTGCATTACCTGGCCAACCCCGAGCCCTGTGCGCAATTTGCGCTGCTGACCGACGGTGTGGATGCCGATGTGCAAGACCTGCCCGAAGACGGCCCGCTGCTGGCCGATGCCCAGAGCCAGATGCAGGCCCTGAATCAGCAGCACCCCGTCACTCCAGGCAGTGCCCCGCGTTTTGTGCTGCTGCACCGCGCGCGCACCTACAGCCCTACGCAGCAGCAGTGGATCGGCTGGGAGCGCAAGCGCGGCAAGCTCGAACAGCTGGTGGCCGCACTCGCCACCGGGGGGCAGGGCGCCTTCCTGGACCTGGACGAACTCTCGCACCTCGCACCGCAGACCCGCTATGTGCTCACGCTGGACAGCGATACGCAACTGCCCCCTGGCCGCCTGCGCAGCCTGGTGGGCGTGGCCGAGCACCCCGAGAATCAACCTCGGCTGGATGCCACAGGCCAGCGCGTGGTTCAGGGCTACGGCATCCTGCAGCCCCGGGTGCTGGCGCCACTGCCCACCGCTGCCACCACCTCGTTGTGGCAATGGCTGTTTGCGGGCCAGCAGGGGCTGGACCCGTATAGTGCAATGACCTCCGACGTCTACCAGGATTTTTTTGCCGAAGGCAGTTTCACCGGCAAGGGCCTGCTGCATGTGGCCACCGTGCACGCCGTGCTGGGCGGGCGCCTGCCAGCCGACCAGGTGCTGAGCCACGACCTGCTCGAAGGTGCGCTGGCACGCTGCGCCGTGGTGAGCGATGTGACGCTGGTGGAGGCGGAGCCCGAACACAGTGACACCGCAGCCTCCCGCCTGCACCGCTGGACGCGGGGCGACTGGCAGCTGTGGCCCTTTCTGGCCCAGGCCCAGCGCTGGGGCCTTCCGTCCATCAACCGCTGGAAGCTGCTGGACAACCTGCGCCGCTCGCTCGTGGCGCCCGCATCGCTGGTACTGGTGGTGCTGGCCCTGGCGGGGCTGGGCCTGCCTTTGGCCAGCACGCTGGCGCTGGTGGTGGCGGCCTATGTGGCTGCGCCCTTGATGGGGGCACTGGCGGGCTGGGTGCCCAGCCGCTTTGGGCTGGTCGGCATGCGCTTTGTGCACGAAGCATCGGGCGACCTGTTGCGCGCCCTGGCCAGTGGTGTGTGGCACCTGGCCCTGCTGCCGCAGCAAGCGCTGCTGCTGGGCGATGCCGTGGTGCGCACCGTGCACCGGCAGGCCGTGAGCCGCTGGCACCTGCTGGAGTGGACCACGGCCGAGGCCGCGCAGAGCAGCCTGATCACAGGCCTGGCGGCCACGCTGCGCAGACACAAGGCGGCACCCTTGCTGGCGCTGGGCTGTGGCCTGGCACTGTGGGCCGGTGGAACCTTGGCACCTTGGACTTTGGTGGGGCCGCTGCTGACGCTGTGGGCGCTGTCGCCGCTGCTGGTGTGGCTGGCCAACCGCGTTCCGTCTGGCCTGGGCAACCCAACCTTGTCGGTACAAGACCAGGACCTGCTGCACGGGGTGGCGCGAGACACCTGGCGATTGTTCGAGCGCTGTGTGGATGCCTCCAACCATCACCTGCCGCCCGACAACCTGCAGACCGCCCCGTATGAAATGGTGGCGCACCGTACCTCGCCCACCAACATCGGGCTGTACCTTTTGAGCGCCAGTTGTGCGCGCCAGTTCGGCTGGATCGGCACGCTGGAGCTGCTCGACCGGCTCGAAGCCACCCTCGTGACCCTGCAGGCCATGGAGCGGCACCAAGGCCACTTTCTGAACTGGTACGACACCGAAACCCTGCAGCCTCTGCACCCGCGTTATGTGTCCACGGTGGACAGCGGCAACCTCTGCGCCCACCTGGTGGCCGTGGCGCAGGCCTGCCATGCGCTGGCGGCGCAGCCGCTGTCGCCGCACGCGGGCGAGGAGGCCATCCGCGCATCGCTGGCGCGGCTGCAGCCCCGGCTGGGCATCCACCACCCAGGCATGCGCGGGTTGCACCACCCTTCTGCGCTGAGCCGCCTGCTTGGCATGCGCCCGCCAGACGCAGCGCATCTGCCCGAGGCCACGGCGTTTCGCGCGCTGCTGGCGCAGGCGCAGGACGAACTGCGCAGCATGGCCCAGCCACGCCACCCGGCCATCGTGCACAGCCCGCCGACGGAACAGGACGAACTGCTGTGGCTGCTGGCCGACCACCTGGCCACACTGCAGTCGGTGGACCGTGACCAGCAAGCAGCACACCACGGCGGCGCACCCGAGACCACGCGCCGCCTCATGGCCCTGGCCGAGGGGCTGGACGCCCTGGCCTGGCAGGCCGACTTCCGGTTTCTGTACCACCCCCGGCGGCACCTGCTGCACATTGGCTACCGGGTGGACGAGCAACAGTTGGACACCTCGTTTTATGACCTGCTCGCGTCCGAGTCGCGCACCACCAGCCTGCTGGCCGTGGCCAAGGGCGACCTGCCGGTGAAACACTGGGCGGCCCTGGGGCGGCCGTTTTTTGCGAGCGGCCACCATGCGGTGCTGCGCTCGTGGTCGGGCTCGATGTTCGAGTACCTGATGCCCACGCTGGTCATGGCTGAGCCGTATCACAGCGCACTGGGCGAAGCCGGACGGTCGGCCCTGCGCGAGCAGGTGGCGCTGGTGCAGGGGTTGGGCAAAGATATGCCCTGGGGCATTTCTGAATGCGCCTATGCTGGGCGCGACCACACCCTGGCGTACCAGTACGCGCCGCAGGGCGTGCCGCGCCTGGCCTTGCGCCGCACGCCGGTGGGCGAGATGGTGATTGCGCCCTATGCCACGGCGCTGGCCACGCAGGTGGATGCCCGCGCAGCCTGCGCCAACTTCCGCACCCTGGAAGCACTGTCGGCGCGTGGGCGCTACGGCTTCTACGAGGCATTGGACTTCACGCCCGAACGGCAGACCCACGGCGAGCGGTTTACCCTGGTCAGCACCTACATGGCCCACCACCAGGGCATGACCATCGTGGCGCTGGCCAATGTGCTGCTCAGCGGCGTGGCCCAGTGCTGGGGCAGGGCGCATGCCCGCATCGAGGCCGTACTGCCGTTGCTGCAGGAGCGCGCCCCGCGCGAACTGCCCACCTTGCAGGCGACACCGCCGCGTCTGCCGCTGCATGCGCGCCAGCAAAAGACGCCCGACCATGTGCGCAACGTCACCCCTGGCGCCCACGCGCTGGAGCCCACACACTTACTGGGCAACGGGCGCTACAGCGTCACACTGCGCGCCAACGGGGCAGGGTGGAGCCGCTGGCACCAGACGGGTATCACCCGCTGGCGCGATGATGCGCTGCGGGATGCACATGGCAGCTTTCTGTATGTGCGGCAGATGGGCTCCAGCGTGCCCGTGTCCGTCACCAGCCACCCCGCTCCCGACGCGCGAGCGGTGTACGGCAGCATCTTCCACACCGACCGCGTGTGTTTTGATGCGCTGTGGCCGGGGCTGCGCGTGCACACCACCGTGTGGTTGAGCCCGGAAGACGACATTGAACTGCGCAAGGTGGTGGTGAGCAACCTGGGCGATGAAGTGATCGAACTGGAGCTGATCTCGGCCCTGGACATCACCCTGGCCACCCACGCGGCCTACGAGGCGCACCCGGCGTTCTCCAACCTTTTCATTGCCGCCGATTGGCTGCCTGCACAGCAGGCCCTGCGGTTTATGCGCACCCCCCGCCTGCAGACCGAGGCCACGCTGCAGGCTGCACACTTTGTGGCCGATACCCAAGGTCATGTGCTGGGCCTGCGTTGCCAGACTGACCGGCAGCTCTGGCTGGGGCGCAACCACACGCCAGGCCAGCCGTTGGCGATGCTGGACTGTGTGCCGGAGGTGCCCGCCACGCTGGACACGGGCTTGGACCCCGTAGCCGCCACGGGCGTGATGCTGCGCATTGCGCCCGGCGCGCAGGCCTGTGTCACGTTTGCCACGGCGGCATCGCCAGACCCGGCCACGCTGCTGGCCATCATCGACAAATACCGCCAGCCCAGCTATCTGGAGCGGGCATCGGCCATGTCGGCCACGCTCGCCAGCATCCAGTGGGCATCGCACCGCCCGCACCGCGATTACCTACCCGCGCTGCAGGCACTGACCACGGCGCTGGTGTTCACGCTGCCCAAGGTCCACAGCACCCACCTGGGTGTGCTGACCGAGGCCCAGGCCGCCCGTCCCGTGTGTGACCGGCGCACGCTGTGGCAACTGGGCCTGTCGGGTGACCGGCCCATTGTGCTGGTGATGGCCGGATCGCCCCAGGGCATGGGCCTGCTGCGCACGCTGGCGCAGGCACTGCGCGAATGGTCGCATGGCGGCGTGGCCTGCGACCTGGTGGTGCTCAGCAGTGAATCCCACTCGTACCACATGCCCTTGCAGCGCGAGCTGACGCTGCTGCGTGAGCACCACGATGCCGACCTGGCCACACACAACGGCCCGGCGGTGACCAGCCTGCGGGTGCTACGGCTCGATGAGCTGTCGGCTGCGCAGCTGGGCACCTTGGTGAGCCTGGCCCGCATCACCCTGCAGGCCGACGGCCATGCGCTCATGCACCAGGTAAGGGCCTGGGTGGCGGCCCATGGCGTCTCGATGGCCAGCCCTTGGCGCGGTGGCGCCACGGACGAAGTGCCCACGCACCAGGGCAGCGCCCAGGTGCCCGCGCCGGTGGGCGGTTTTGCACCGGTGACCGGCACCTTTGGGTTTGATGTGTCGGCAGCGCTGCGGCCTGCCAAACCTTGGGTCAATGTGCTGGCCAATGCCCAGCTGGGGGCCATGGTGTCGGAAACTGGCGCGGGCAACACCTGGGCGCTCAACAGCCGCTTGAACCAGCTCACCGCGTGGTCGAACGACCCGGTGGCCGACCCGCCTGCCGAATGGCTGCTGCTGCAGGACCGCCGCACGCGCGGGGTGTGGAGCCTGACCCCCTCGGCCTGGGGCGCTGCCGATGTGGTGTACGGCGTGGAGCACGCCCAGGGCAGCACCACCATCCGCCACCGCAGAGGCGCGCTGGAGGTGGAGGTGCGCTGGTGCGTGGACCCCATCACGGCCATCAAACAGGTGTTTGTGCAGGTGCGCAATCTGGGCAACCGGCGCGAGCACTTGCGCCTGGTGGGCATGGTGGAGTGGATGATGGGTGAAAAGCGCAGCGACCGCGCCACGCTGGCCACCGCACCGTGTTTTGCACCGCTGCCCGACGGCCGCTTGCTGGGCCTGTTGTGCACGCAGACCGAGGCGGCTGCGGGCTTGGGCGGGGGCACGGCCTTTTTCTGCGAGGCCTCGGCTGGGCCGGGCACGGACGACCGTGCCAACGACAGCCTGGACTGGACGTGCGACCGCCGCGAGTTCTTCGATGCCCAGGGCGATCTGGTGGTACCCCTGCAGCTGGGGCAGCGCAGCGGGTTTGGGCTGGACCCCTGTGCAGCCCTGTCGCGATTGGTGACCTTGCGGGCAGGGGCGGTGTTCGAGCGCGTGTACCTGATGGGCTACGCCCCCACCGAGGCTGCGGCACGCACGCTGGGTGCCCAGGCAATGGCCGTTGCGGCCCGCACGCGAGAGAAGGCCACCCTCGACCAGTGGAATCTGCTGCTGGGCGCGACGCAGGTGGCCACGCCCGATCCACTGTTTGATGTGCTGGTCAACCGCTGGCTGCTGTACCAGACGGTGTCTTCACGCCTGTTTGCCAAAGCGGGCTTTTACCAGGCGGGCGGTGCCACGGGCTACCGCGACCAGTTGCAGGATGCCATGGCGCTGGCCTGGGCGCAGCCGGGCACCTTGCGCGCGCAGATCGTGCTGTGCGCATCGCGCCAGTTTGAAGCGGGCGATGTGCAGCATTGGTGGCACACGCCGGGCGGGGCCGGGGTGCGCACCCATTTCTCGGATGACCTGTTGTGGTTGCCCTTTGCCTGCGCGCATTACCTGGAACGCACTGCAGACCACGGTTTGCTGCAGGAGCAGGTGGCGTTCCTTGAAGGTTCTGCGATCCCCGACGGGGCGGAAGACATCTACGAATCGCCCAGCGCCAGCACCACCACGGCCAGCGTGTACGAGCATGCCGCCCGCACCATAGACCGCAGCCTGCGCACCGGCGCACACGGCCTGCCGCTGATGGGCGGCGGCGACTGGAACGACGGCATGAACCGCGTGGGCGACGGTGGGCGCGGCGAATCGGTGTGGTTGGCGTGGTTCCTGTGCGCCATCGTCACCGACTGGATTCCGATCTCCCGCGATCGGGGCGATCTGGATCGGGTGCAGCGCTGGGACGCTGCCCTGACCGGCTGGCGCGTGGCACTGGAAAACCAGGCGTGGGACGGTGACTGGTACCAGCGCGCCTTTTTTGACGATGGCACGGCCCTGGGCAGCCACACGCGGGACGAAGGTCGCATTGACCTCATCGCGCAGGCCTGGGCGGTGCTCTCGGGCGCAGCAAAGCCTGCGCGGCAGCGCCAGGCCATGGACGCGGTCGAGGCGCATCTGGTCAACCCCGCAGCAGGCTTGATCCAGCTGCTGGCGCCCCCGCTGCGCCATGCATCACCCAGCGCGGGCTACATCCAGGCCTACCCGCCCGGCGTGCGCGAGAACGGCGGGCAGTATGCCCATGGCGGCGTATGGGCGCTGATGGCCGCTGCAGAACTGGCGCTGCAGAAGCCTGAGCACCCCGGTGCGTTCGATGTGCCTTACCGTTACTTCACCTACCTGAGTCCGGCGCACCGGGCCCAGCACCCGGTGTGGGGGGCGGTGTACGCCGTGGAGCCCTATGTGATGGCGGCTGACATCTACAGCCAGCCGCCCTATGTGGGGCGCGGCGGCTGGAGCTGGTACACCGGAGCAGCAGGCTGGCTGCACCGCGCAGCGGTGGAGTCCATCGTGGGGCTGCAGATGCGGGCGCAAGAGCTGTTCTTCACGCCTTGTCTGCCGTCACACTGGCCGGGTTCAGAGCTGACGCTGGTGCGTTCAGGGCGCACGCTGCGGTTTGTGCTGGTGCGCGTTGCCGCAGGAGCCTCAGCGGTCTTGCCGTCGAACGTCCCACCGGATGCCCGATGGTTGCAGGTGGGCGAGCGGCTACGCTGGGGTGACGGGCCCGATGGCCAGTGTTTTGTGATTCCGTTCCCTGGGTAGGGCATGCGCAGAGTGCATCTTTTGTGGGGCCTTGGTGCACCTTGACATCCAGCATTTGGTAATTGTGTGTATGTACGATACCGTACAGACCTTGTTCGGCGCGCTGCAACAAACTTGCGGCATGCCCAGGCGGCAGGCAGGGCCGCAGGGGCCCAGCACCGCGATACACCAAGGTGCCACCATCAAACGCTCCAATATCCCCCTTCAAAACCAGCTGCTGGCAGCCTTGCCTGAGCCAGACCTGCAGCGCTGGCTGCCATTGCTGGAACCTGTGGAGCTGGCGCTGGGACAGGTGCTGTACGAATCGGGCGCGGCCATGCCGCACGTGTATTTCCCCACCAGTGCCATCGTGTCGCTGCTGTATGTGCTGGAGGATGGCGCGTCGGCGGAGATCGCGGTGGTGGGCTACGAGGGCTTGGTGGGCATATCGATCTTCATGGGCGGTGGAACCACGCCCAGCCGGGCAGTGGTGCAAAGTGCTGGGGCGGGATTTCGGCTGCGTGCGGACGTCATCAAATCCGAGTTTGAACATGCAGGACCGGTCATGCACCTGTTGCTGCGCTACACGCAGGCACTCATCACCCAGATGGCACAAACCGCCGTGTGCAACCGCCACCACTCGCTGGACCAGCAGCTGTGCCGCTGGCTGCTGCTGAGCCTGGACCGCTTGCCCAGCAACCAATTGATCATGACGCAAGAGTTGATCGCCAACATGCTGGGCGTGCGGCGCGAAGGGGTGACCGAGGCCGCACTCAAGCTGCAGCGGTCGGGCCTCATCAGCTATGCGCGCGGGCACATCAACGTGCTGGACCGCCCGGGGCTGGAGCGCCGCACTTGCGAGTGCTATGAGGTGGTCAAAAAGGAATACGACCGACTGCTGCCATTGGTCGTAGCGAGCTAGGGGCGCCGACCTGGCAGACAATGTGAAGTGGTCCCCCTCTGATCCTGCGGGATGAAGACGTCGCACAGGGCCTGCACCCTGTGTGCGCTGGCAGACAGTCGCACCGCGCAAAGCCACCCACACTGGGCTCCACCTTGCGCAAGGCAAGGCATTGCGCAGGGGTCCTGGCGCTGCACTCCCGTGCAGTGCGGACAGCAGCCCAAGGCCCCGCAATGCAAAGCAAAGACAACACCCTTCTTCAGCAACTGCCGACTGCGGCGCGCGAGCGTTTGCTGCAGCATTGCGAGCCCTTTGAGCTGGTACTGTCAGCCGAACTGAGCACCCGCGGCCGACCATTGGCGCATGCCCATTTCCCGACCGAAGGTTTTTTGTCGCTGGTCATTGATGTGGACAGCCACCCCCCGCTGGAAGTGGGGATGGTGGGGTCAGAGGCCATGCTGGGCTCGGAGCTGATTCTGGGGCTCGCGGCCACGCCGTGGCGGGCCTTGGTGCAGGGCGCTGGGTCTAGCTGGCGCATTGGCGCCAAACAGTTGCGTGCGCAAATCGACGCGATTCCCGAATTGGAGGCCTTGATTCAGGCCTGCCTGCTGGCGCGACTGCACCAGCAGACGCTGGCTGCAGCGTGCCAGCGCTATCACCTCATTGCCCCCCGCCTGGCGCGCTGGCTGTTGATGAGCCAGGACCGATCGTTGTCGGACTCCTTTCACCTCACGCAAGAGTTCATGGCACTGATGCTGGGCGTGCGCCGCGTGGGAGTGACGGAGGCGGCGGGGCACTTTCAGGATGCGGGCCTGATCACCTACCAGCGGGGTGAACTCACCGTGCTCAACCGCAAAGCGTTGGAGGCCGAGGCCTGCAGTTGCTACGCAGCGGACAAGGCCATCTATCGTCGGTTGATGAAATACAGCAGCCCGTAGCTCGCCGGAGTTCTGGCTAAGGACTGCGGGTACTGGGGTGACTTCTCATTCACGGTTTGATCTGCAGATCGTCTTGAATGCTGCGAATGCCCAGCACGCTGTGGGCAATCGTCACCCAGCGGTTGGCGCGGGGCATGCCCTGTGGTTGCATGACATTGGGAGATTCAGGCGCCGGAATGGGTGGGGGCAGAGTGGAATCGGCATGCACTGCACTGGCGGGGGCGGAGTGCTCGTCGGCACCCGTTGGGGCGTGGCGTTCCTGGTAGAGCTGGCTGGGTACGGGAGCCAGCAACCGCTTGGCGCGCAGCGCCTGCAGGTCCGGCGTGTGGCCTTGGCGTACTGCCAGAGCCGGCGCGGTGCCATTGGAGAACATGAAACTGTCCACCGATTTCACACCGGACACGGTTTGCGCCACAAACACAGCCAGGTCGATCTGCGTGGGGTCTGCGGCCATGCCGCTGAGCAGCACCACGCCCTGGTGCGATTCCACACGGATGTTGTAGCTATTGACTACGGGTGACAGGATGAGTGCGGCCCGCACCCGCGAAGTGATCACGCCGTCTTCCAGGTAGGCCACCGGCGACGGGCTGGCGGGTGCCCACTCGGTCACCATATCGCTGCGCTTGCAGCCCTGCAGCGGCAGCAGTGCAAGCGCCATCATCAGCGCAGAAAGGGCGGCGGGCAGCGGCTGTCGGTGACGCTGAAGTGTCGGGTGGCGCATGGTGAAAGATTCCCTGGAAGAGCCCGGTCGCCCAAGCGGGGTTGGCCGTGTCTTCACTGTGTGCCCCCGTGGCGTGTTTGTCTGTTCGTAACCGTACCCACCCAGGTGTGAGCAGCCGTTGCGGGCTGCGACGACAGGCTGAGGCCTGCCGCAAGCCAGGGCCTCCAGCTCAAGGGTGCTGGTCCGGGCGGTCTGCGATGTCGGTACCTTCCGTTTTTCCAAACGCATACCCGCATCGTTCGCGCTTGGCGGCATACATCGCTGCGTCGGCACAGGCCAGCAGGGCGTCTGCCTGAGTGCCATGCTGGGGGCAGATGGCCACCCCGATGCTGGGGCGCACCAGCAGTTGCAGGTGGCCAATCTTCATGGGGCAACACACCGCCTGCAGCAGCTTGGCGCACAACTGGTGTAGCGGCGCTTCGTCCGCCACACCTCGGAGCAGGCAGGCAAACTCATCGCCACCCAGGCGCACCACCAGGTCGCCATGGCGCACAGCGGCGTTCAGTCGCGCGGCTGTGATGCGCAATACCTCGTCGCCCACGCCGTGACCGTGGGTGTCGTTCACGGTCTTGAAGTTGTCGAGGTCGATGAACAACACCGTCGGTCCGGGTTGCAGGGAGTGCCTTTGGTCCAGCAAGTCTTCCAGGCGCAGTAGCAGATGGCGCCGGTTGGGCAGGTTGGTCAACTCGTCGTGCAGCGCCTGGTGTCGCGCCAGGCGCTCACCGTTGCGCACGCGGTCCAAATCGGCCAGCGCCTGGGTCAGTGCCGCCTGAGTGCCTTCCATGGTGCGCTCCAGGGCGTGGCGTTCTGCGGCTTCACGCGCCATTACCTGCAGCATCTGCTGCATGGCTGCCACACAGGTGCTCACACTGGGCTCGCCCAGGTTTTGATTGGCATGCGATGGGGGCGCCATCCACAGCCGGCCGTGCTGGGTGCTGGAGCCCGGTGCCCACTTCACTTGCAGCGAACGCAGCCACAGCTTCCAGCGCTGGACTTGTTCTGCTGTGGGCCAAGTGGCCGCCAGGGCCTTGCCCCACTCCCATGGTCTTTGGTTGCTGTCCATACGATTCATCAGGTGTTTCCGCCTCGCGGCACGAAGACGGTGTGAGCCACAACACCGACGCCGCTCCGGTGTGCCTGCCTCACCAGGTCAAGCGGTTGGCGGGCCAGCCAAGGCATCTGAACAGTGATTTGCCAGTGCCAGAGTCTGCTTGCTGCAAGGGGCGTGTACCGTCTGGCAGCGCACATAAACGTGGTAGGCAGCGCTGGCAAGGTCAATGTTGCAGGTGTTACATTTGTTTGACGCGTTAGCTGCCGCGGGCGCAGCGCCTTTGCACAGCGCTTCAGGCCGTTGCCCAGCACCTTCCGTCCCCGCCAAGGAACCGTCCCATGTCACCAGAACGCCAACGGCTCATCCGCATGCTGTTCGACGAGTACATCGAGATGTATGCCGGACGCGATGCCCGGCTGGTGGATCGCTTCAGCGAGAACTTCAGCGGCTTTGCGGGCAGCAGCGACAAGCTCATCAAAACCCGCAGCGAATGGGTGGACATCACGCAGACCGACTTTGCGCAGGTGCCCGGGCGCATCGGCATCGAGGTGCTGGACCTGTTCCCGCAGGAACTGGGGGCCGATGTGCTGGCCGTGACCGCGTTTTTCCACATCCACCTGCCCAACCCCGACCCGCTGTTTGCCAGCGAGACCGCCCGCTTGGTGCTCGTCTTCCGGCAGGAGGGCGATGACTGGAAGATTGCGCACAGCAGCATCTCCATCCCGTATGGACTGGCCCGAGACGGCGAGGTGTACCCCGTCAGCCGCCTACAGCAGCGCAACCAGGAGCTGCAGACGTTGGTGGATGAGCGCACCCAGGCACTGGCCCAGGCCAACAACCAGCTGCAGCTGCTCAGCAACACCGACGGCCTGACCGGTATCGCCAACCGCCGCCATTTTGACCAGACCTTGGCCCATGAATGGGCTCGCGCACAACGGGCCCACGGACCGCTGTCGCTGATCATGCTGGACGTGGATGTGTTCAAGCACTTCAATGACCACTACGGCCATCTGGCGGGCGATGCCTGCCTGAAATCCCTGGCCCTGACGCTGGCACAGACCGGGGGACGGCGCGACGGTGACCTGGTGGCGCGCTTTGGCGGCGAGGAGTTTGTGGTGCTGCTGCCCGGCGCCGATGCCCGGGTCGCCCTGGAGATGGCCCAGCACATCCAGCAAGCCATCCGGGCGCTGGCCTTGCCGCACGAGGGTGCGCCGTGGGGCATCGTGACGGTGAGCTTCGGCGTGGCCACCATGGCGCCACAGCGCGAGCAGTTGGCCGAAGAGCTGGTACGCCGCGCGGACCGCGCGATGTACCGTGCCAAGCAAGGCGGCCGCAACCGCATCGAGCAGGCGCCGGAGCAATAAAGCGGGGTGGGTCGGGTTTTACCTGGCCGCCAGCCGAGCGAATTCTTCCGCCACGCCCCGCACCGTGAGCGGCGCACAGCCTTCGGCATGGTTGCTGATGGTCACGAAGGCGTTCTGTCCACGGCCTGTGATGCCTGCGATCACTGCGGCCAGTGCCGCCCGGGTGTCCAGGTCCGGGTGGTGCAGGCGGTCGTAGGGTTCGTACATCCGCTCGGCCTCTTCATAGCCGTAGGGGCCGTGCACAGGGTTCAGGTTCCAGCGGCACACCAGCGGGCTAGGCCACAGAGCACGCAGCAGGGGCAGTTGGTCGGGGAGCGGCGGCATCTTGGCATGCAGCCCCAGGCAATAGGTGGCGCCCGCTTCACGCAGCACGGCCGCAAAGTCGGGCGTCAGCCACTCTGGGTCGCGCACCTCCACGGCAATCACCCCATCGGGCGCCAGTGGTGCCAGCGGGGGCAGGGCCAGCAGCATGGCACGCAGGCGATCCAGCAAGGCGGGCATGCGATCCAGCTGCGCCAGCGGCAGGGGGCTGAGCTGGAATACCAGCGCGCCCAGCTTGTGGCCCAGGCCCTGGAGCGCCGGCTCCACACATTCGCTGCGGGCCAGCTCGGGGCTGAGGAACGCCGGGTTGGGCTGGCGGCCGCGTCCGTCTTCGCTGCGCACCAGTGCATCCGTCACCACGCTGGGCGCTTTGACCACAAACCGGAAGTCGTCGGGCACCTGCGACGCATAGCGCTCGTATTGGCTCACCGTGAGCGGCCGGTAGAAGCTGCGGTCGATGCTCACCGTGCGCATCAGCGGGTGCTGGGCGTACACGGCCAGCCCCTGTTTGGACAGCTGCGTGTCGGAATGCTCGCCCTCCCACACCAGGCCTTTCCAGCCGGGGTAGGTCCATGACGAAGTGCCCAGGCGCAACTGGCGGGGCAGGGCAGCAGCCAAGGCTTCCAGAGCATCGTCCGGAACAATCGGGGCCACCGTGCCAGACCGGGTACGCCGTGCCGTGGACTCAGTGCCTTGCGTGGGTGATGGCGCCGATGGCCCGTTGGCCGGCATGTCTGCCGACGGAGGCTTGGGCAGTGTGTCGCCAAAAAGATCGTCTTGCATGCGCTGCTGTGGGGCGGTTTGGCGCGGTACGGCGGGGCAGTCTGCGCTACGAGCTGCCAAACAGCCCGCTCTCGTCCAGCAGGTCAAACGTGATCTGGGGGTGGGTGTCCATGCTTTTCTTGATGGCAGCCGGGATGGCCTGCCGTGTCTTGCGGCACAGGCCCGGCTGTTCGTGCACCAGGATCGCAATGCCCCGCAGGCTGCGCACCTCGTTCGGGCTTTGGGTGATGGACAGGCGGATGCCCAGTTGCTGCTCCATGCGCTCCTGCATCCTGCGCAGGTCGGCAAGACTGCCCAGGTTCTCCAGGCGCTCCAGCATCTTCTTTTCTTCGCTGCGCGTGAGCATCAGGATGCGCAGATCTCCCCCCGGTGCTTGCAGCAACGCCTCCCGGTCGCACACGCAGGTGCCAGGGGGGCATTCGGTACGGATGGGGAAAGGTGGGAGGGACATGAAGCGGCGTGCGAACAGTCTTTCATTCTATGAAGGGCTGACCGTGCCGAGCGTGTGGCCACCTGCAAGTCCATGCGGCCCATGACCCGTCCTGAATAGCGTTGACACCCAGGACGGTTTAAAACTCCAGCCGGACTATCCGACTAATGACGCCCGATGCACTGCATCGGGCGTTTGCATTTTCAGCGACAGATGAGGTCGCTCGCAGTTATAGATGTCGACTGACTGCTCGACCATGCGTCTGGCCTGGGCGAGATCCGCAGGGCGCTGCAACAAGAGCTCGGTCTTCAGAATGCCGTTGACCCGCTCGGCCAGCGCGTTCTGGTAGCAGTCGTAGCCGTCCGTCATCG
>Ga0208124_100069_pt1 | contig 68935 bp, 69 predicted proteins | sample LakWasM104_HOW12_2_FD_183922 | JGI IMG/M metagenome (GOLD analysis project Ga0208124, IMG submission 183922) | Freshwater sediment methanotrophic microbial communities from Lake Washington under simulated oxygen tension - Sediment Metagenome... | ecosystem: Environmental > Aquatic > Freshwater >...
CACTGCGCATGATCTTTCCGTCGGCGGACGGACCACAGGCGGAGCTACCGGGCGAGCCGCTGATCGTGCCGCTTGCCATCCCCGCGCTGGCAGGCCCTTCGGCGCTGGCCACGGTGATGCTGCTGGTGGCCCAGGCCCCCGAGCGGCGATGGGAATGGGTGGGCGCACTGTGCGTCACCATGGCCGTATGTGCCGTGGTGTTGCTGCTGGCCGAACGCATCCAGCGCCTGGTGGGCGAACGCGTGGTGATGGCGTTTGAACGCCTGATGGGCCTGATCCTGGTCGCGATCTCGGTGGAGATGCTGATCCGGGGAATCAAGCAACTCGCACACCAGTTGTAGCGTAGCCGTCGGCAGCCGGGCATCCTGCCGCGGCGCCAGCCTCGGTGGGCTTGGCGCCGCACCCGACGCCTTGCACCACCGCAGGGTCCCTTCGCCTCAGCGGCGCTGCAGGATCGGCATGCTCCCCAAGGCAAACACCGAGTTGGGCACATTGACCCGCGCCATCAGTGGACGGGGCTTGGGCGCCAGGGGCAGCTTGGTCCGGGCAGCTGGGGCCTTTTCCTCCACCACCGTGCCCTGCTTCAGGGCCTGGTCCACCAAGTCCTGCAGCGTCACCGACTGCAGGTATTCCATCACGCGGGAGTTGAAGCTGGTCCACAGCTCGCCCGTCATGGATTTGACCTGCGCAGCCTGGCCGGCGCCGAGGTTCTGCAGCTCGTCGTTCTTGAGGTTCTCCACCGCCAGGATGATTTCGGCCACCGACACCTGCTCGGCCCGCCGCGCCAGCGTGTAGCCGCCGCCTGGTCCGCGGGTACTGTCCACGAGGCCGGCACGGCGCAGCGCGCTGAACAGCTGCTCCAGGTAGGAAAGGGAAATACCCTGCCGCGCGCTGATGGTGGACAAGGGCACGGGCCGCATCTTCTGGCGCAGGGCCAGGTCGGTCATGGCGGACACCGCCAGCTGTCCTCGGGTCGTGATACGCATCGTTGCTACTCCTTGTGAACACAGGCAGCTCCAGGCCGCAGCGCAGATCGCCACGGAAGCTGCCAAACGTCAATGTAGAGAATTTCATACTTCGCGTATATTCGTTTTATTGAGTTTTATTCTTCGATTTACACGAAGTATTGACTGTATGAACTTCAAGCACCTGCGCTATTTCTGGACGGTTGCCAAGGCTGGCGGTGTGATGCGGGCCGGTGAGCAGCTCAACACCACTCCGCAAACACTGTCCGGCCAGATCAAGCAACTGGAAGAGTGGCTGGGCCACGACCTGTTCCGGAAAAGGGGACGGGGCCTGGAGCTGACCAGCGAGGGGCGTGTGGCCCTGGGGTATGCCGAGCAGATCTTCGCGCTGGGCGACGAGCTGGAAAAATCCATCCGGTTGGCGCGCGGACAAGAGAAGCCGCTGGAATTCCGCGTGGGGGTGGCAGACTCGGTAGCCAAGTCGGTGGCCTACCACCTGCTGGAGCCCGCACTGGGCATGCCGCAGCGCGTGCACATGACCTGCCATGAGGGCAAGTTCCCCGAATTGATTGCGCAGTTGAGCCTGCACCGGCTGGACCTCGTGCTGGCAGACGAGCCTGTTTCCAACAAGATCGGCGTCAAAGCCTTCAACCACCCACTGGGCACCAGCAGCATGAGTTTTTTGTGCGCTCCCGCCCTGCGTGCGCAACTGGAGGGGCCATTCCCCCAGTGCCTGCATGGCGCGCCCATGCTCATCCAAGGTCCTATGTCGTCCGTTCGCCAGCAACTCGACCACTGGCTGAACAAACACCACCTGCAACCCCGTCTCGTCGGTGAGTTTGACGACAGCGCGTTGATGAACGCGTTTGGGCGTGAAGGCCGGGGCATCTTCACATCCCCTTCCGTGCTGGAGGAGGAGACCACTGCTCAGTTTGGCGTGGAGGTTATCGGCCGCTCCTCAGACTTGGTGGAAGAATTCTTTGCGATCTCCATTGAAAGGCGCATTACGCACCCCTGTGTGGTGGCCATCACCAAGGCCGCCAAGGCAGATCTGTTCGCTCACTGAGCCGGTAGGAGCGCGATGGCGCTCTGCACAGGAGGAACAAGTTGTCATCAACACGCCAGCTCGCGCCCTCATGGAGCACAAGCAACGAGTGAGAGCACAAACAAAAACGCCCACTGTTAAGTGGGCGTTTTGTTTTAGCAATGCTTGCTATGTTTTGGTTGCGCGAGAAGGATTTGAACCTCCGACCTTTGGGTTATGAGCCCAACGAGCTACCAGACTGCTCCATCGCGCGGTAAGAAATAAATTATACCCTATTATTCAGCTGCTGCCGAATTATTTTCGGTTTCTGCAGCACGATCGACCAATTCGACCAGGGCCATAGGCGCATTGTCGCCCACGCGGAAGCCCATCTTCAGAATGCGGGTGTAACCGCCAGGACGCACCTTGAAACGCGGGCCCAGGTCGTTGAACAGCTTGGTCACGCTGTCACGGTCACGCAGACGGTTGAATGCCAGGCGGCGGTTGGCGACAGAATCTTCCTTGGCCAAGGTGATCATGGGCTCGATCACGCGGCGCAGTTCCTTGGCCTTGGGGACGGTGGTCTTGATGACTTCGTGCTCAATGAGCGAGTTCATCATGTTCTGCAGCATCGCGAGGCGGTGCGAGCTGGTGCGGTTGAGTTTGCGAAGGCCGTGTCCGTGGCGCATGGTGCTTTCTTTCTACTGTCTATGTAATTAAATCAGGCAGCCGTATCAGGTACTGTCCGAGGCACTGTTCCCAGGAGGGAACGAAAAGTCCCCCTTGCGGGGGACATCAAACCGGGCGCCCAAAATTTGGGCAGCTTTCGATTATAGCTTTGGCTTAACGCTTGTCCAGACCTGCTGGCGGCCAGTTCTCAAGCTTCATGCCCAAGGTGAGGCCACGCGATGCCAGCACTTCCTTGATTTCGTTGAGCGACTTGCGGCCGAGGTTAGGCGTCTTGAGCAGCTCGTTCTCGGTGCGCTGAATCAGATCACCGATGTAGTAGATGTTCTCGGCCTTCAGGCAGTTGGCAGAACGCACGGTCAGTTCCAGCTCGTCCACAGGACGCAGCAGGATCGGATCGAACGTTGCATTGCCACGTGGGCCTGCGGGTGCGTCGAACGCAGCCAGCTCGCCGCCTTCCAGCTGCGCGAATACCGCCAGCTGTTCCACCAGGATCTTGGCAGATGCCCGCACGGCATCTTCGGCAGTGATCGCGCCGTTGGTCTCGATCTCGACCACCAGCTTGTCCAAGTCGGTACGCTGCTCCACACGGGCGCTTTCCACGGTGTAGCTCACACGCTTCACGGGGGAGAACGACGCGTCCAGCACGATGCGGCCAATCGACTTGGTCGACTCGTCGGCATAGCGGCGCAGATTGCCGGGCACATAGCCGCGACCCTTCTCTACCTTGATCTGCATGTCCAGCTTCCCGCCAGCAGACAGGTTGGCGATCACGTGATCAGGGTTGACGATTTCCACGTCGTGAGGGGTCTGGATGTCACGGGCAGTGACCACACCTTCGCCATCTTTGCGCAGGCTCAACGTCACTTCATCACGGTTATGGAGCTTGAACACCACACCCTTGAGGTTCAGCAGGATATTGACCACATCCTCTTGAACACCGTCAATAGACGAATACTCGTGCAGAACGCCTGCAATGGTGACTTCCGTCGCTGCGTAACCCACCATGGACGAGAGCAGGACGCGCCGAATGGCGTTGCCCAGCGTGTGGCCGTACCCACGCTCGAACGGCTCCAGTGCGACCTTGGCACGGTTGTGGCCAAGCTGCTCGACATTGATCGCCTTGGGTTTCAGCAAATTGGTTTGCATTCAGACTTCCTCTCAATACCCCCAGCTCGTTACACCGGTAAGGCTGGTGAAGCGCCTAAACCGCGATGCCTCGCGGTTCAGGGACGGTTTTCTTGAATTACGTACTCGACCGATTAGCGCGAGTACAACTCAACGATCAGCGATTCGTTGATGTCGGCGCCAAACTCATCACGGTCTGGCACCTTCTTGAAGATGCCTTCTGCCTTCTCGGCATTCACTTCCACCCATGCGGGCATGCCCACTTGAGCTGCCAGTTGCAGGGCTTCCACCACGCGATTTTGCTTCTTGGACTTTTCACGCACAGCCACCACGTCACCCGTCTTCACGAGGTACGAAGCAATGTTCACGGACTTGCCGTTCACGGTGATCGCCTTGTGCGACACCAGCTGGCGCGCTTCAGCGCGAGTGGAGCCGAAACCCATGCGGTACACGACGTTGTCGAGACGGGACTCCAACAGGAACAGCAGATTGGCGCCAGTGTTGCCCTTCTTGCCTTCGGCGGCTTCGAAGTAACGGCGGAATTGCTTTTCCAGCACGCCGTACATGCGCTTGACCTTCTGCTTTTCACGCAGTTGCAGACCGTAGTCAGAGGTGCGGGCACCCGAGGTGCGGCCGTGCTGACCAGGCTTGGAGTCGAATTTGGACTTGTCAGCGATCGAGCGACGGGCGCTCTTCAGGAACAGGTCAGTGCCTTCACGGCGGGAGAGTTTGGCCTTGGGGCCGAGGTAACGTGCCACTTGAGCTTCCTTTGTGTCATCTACCGCAAACCATTGCGGGAGCCGCCTGAGGCGCTTGCGCGTTCACAGGCGGCGGTGGGCTTAGAGAGATTAGATACGACGGCGCTTTTGAGGGCGGCAGCCGTTGTGTGGCACCGGGGTCACATCGGAGATCGATGTGATACGGATGCCCAGTGCGCCCAATGCGCGCACCGAAGACTCACGACCAGGACCTGGGCCCTTGATTTCAACGTCAAGGTTCTTGATACCTTGATCGATGGCAGCGCGACCAGCCACTTCCGAAGCCACTTGGGCTGCGAATGGGGTGGACTTGCGCGAACCCTTGAAACCTTGGCCACCGGACGAAGCCCACGACAGAGCGTTGCCCTGACGGTCGGTGATCGTGATGATGGTGTTGTTGAACGAGGCGTGCACGTGTGCAATGCCGTCCGAAACATTCTTCCGGACCTTCTTGCGAACGCGCTGAGCTGCGTTATTGGCAGGAGACTTAGCCATGATGATCTTTCAATCTTTATTTCTTCAGTGCAGCTGCACCCTTGCGCGGACCCTTGCGAGTGCGAGCATTGGTACGGGTGCGCTGACCACGCATTGGCAGACCGCGGCGATGGCGGAAGCCACGATAGCAGCCGATGTCCATCAAACGCTTGATGTTCATCGTGGTTTCGCGGCGCAGGTCACCTTCAATGGTGAACTGCTCGATTTGCTCGCGAATTTTTTCCAGATCGCCGTCCGTCAGATCCTTGATCTTCTTGGAGTAAGCGATACCAGTTGCTTCGCAGATCTTGCGAGCGCGGGTGCGACCAATGCCAAAAATGGCGGTCAAACCGATTTCCGCGTGCTTGTGCGGCGGAATGTTAATGCCAGCGATACGTGCCATATGCGTCCTCTAATACTTTCCAATCAACCTTGGCGCTGCTTGTGACGCAGATCCGTGCAGATCACGCGCACCACACCCTTGCGGCGGATGATCTTGCAGTTGCGGCAGATTTTTTTGACCGAAGCCGAAACTCTCATTGCATTCTCCTAAAACTTTTCCATCCGTCCCGGCTGCTTCGCACGGAACACAATTTGTGCCCGCGAAAAATCGTGGGGCGCCAACTCAACCGATATCCAACTCTTTGCAGGCAGCGCTGGGCGCTGCCCTCGTGATGTCAACCGCCTGCACTGCCTTTGAAGTTCGCCTTCTTGAGCAGCGATTCGTACTGTTGCGACATCATGTAGTTCTGGACCTGGGCCATGAAGTCCATGGTCACCACCACAATGATCAGCAGGGAAGTCCCACCAAAGTAAAACGGTACGTTGTACTTCAGGATCAGAAACTCCGGCAACAGACACACGAAGGTGATGTACACGGCACCGGCCAAGGTCAGGCGAACCAGGATCTTGTCGATGTAACGGGCAGTTTGTTCACCGGGACGAATGCCTGGGATGAACGCGCCACTCTTCTTCAGGTTGTCTGCTGTCTCGCGGCTGTTGAACACCAACGCCGTGTAGAAGAAACAGAAGAAGATGATCGCAGCGGCATAGAACATCACATAGATCGGCTGACCTGGAGTCAGTGCACCCGAGATGTCCTTGAGCCAACGCATCGATTCACCAGCACTGAACCAATTCACCACAGTCGCAGGCAGCAAGATGATGGACGACGCGAAGATCGGAGGAATCACACCAGCCATGTTCAGCTTCAAGGGCAAGTGCGACGATTGACCGCCGTACACCTTGTTGCCGACTTGTCGCCGTGCATAGTTCACCAGGATCTTGCGCTGACCACGCTCCACAAACACCACGAAGTAAGTCACCAGACCCACCACGATAACGATGAAGATGGCTGCCAGGATGCTCATCGCGCCAGTACGAACCAGCTCCAGAAGACCACCGATCGAACTGGGCAACCCGGCGGCGATACCACCGAAGATCAGGATCGAAATCCCGTTGCCCAGACCACGCTCGGTGATCTGCTCACCCAACCACATCAGAAACATGGTTCCGGCCGTCAAACTGACCACTGCAGTCAGGCGGAAGCCAAAACCGGGGCTCAGAACCAAGCCAGCAGAGCTTTCGAGAGCCACGGCAATACCCAGAGACTGGAACAGGGCCAGGCCCAGGGTTCCGTAACGAGTGTATTGCGTGATCTTCCTGCGACCAGCTTCGCCTTCCTTCTTCAACTGCTCAAACGCGGGCAGCACGTAGGTCATCAGCTGCATGATGATCGATGCCGAGATGTACGGCATGATCCCCAGTGCGAACACTGTGAAACGCGACAGCGCGCCACCCGAAAACATGTTGAACAGGTTCAGGATGCCGCCCTGCTGGCCACTGAACAGCTGCTGAAGTTGGGCTGGATCGATACCAGGCACAGGGATATGAGCCCCGATGCGGTATACGACCAGCGCCAGCAACAGAAAAACCAGACGACGACGCAGGTCGCCGAATTTTCCGGTCTTTGCAATTTGAGCCGCGCTAGTAGCCACAGATGCCTTCCTTCAGTGCCACACTCAGGCGACGCTGCCGCCAGCAGCTTCGATGGCTGCCTTGGCACCAGCCGTAGCACCCACGCCAGACAGCTTGACTGCCTTGCTCAGGGAACCGCTCTTGATGACCTTGACCACCTTGGCCAGCTCGCCCACCAGACCAGCTTGCTTCAGTGCCAGCACATCCACTTCGGCCAGGCCCAGTTGGTCCAGCGCCGTCAGCGTGACTTCTGCATTGAACTTGAGCAGGTGCGACTTGAAGCCGCGCTTGGGCAAGCGACGTTGCAGCGGCATTTGACCGCCTTCGAAGCCCACCTTGTGGTAGCCACCAGAGCGGGACTTTTGGCCCTTGTGACCACGGCCAGCGGTCTTGCCCAGGCCGGAGCCGATACCACGGCCTACGCGGCGCTTGGCATGCTTGGCGCCGTCTGCGGGCTTGATGCTATTGAGTTCCATGATCTATCTCTCAGACGATTTTGACCAGGTAGCTGATCTTGTTAATCATGCCGCGAACTTCGGGCGAATCCTTCAATTCGCTGACGCTGTTCAGCTTGCGCAGACCCAGGCCACGGACGGTGGCGCGGTGCGATTCCTTGGTGCCAATCGGGCTGCGCACCAGTTGAATCTTGACGGTTTGTTGCGTTGTCATATTCAGGCTCCGGTTCAGGCGAAGATGTCTTCGACTGTCTTGCCGCGCTTGGCTGCAACGTTCGACGGAGTCGTCGAATTGACGAGCGCGTCAAAGGTAGCACGGACCATGTTGTAGGGGTTGGACGAACCATGGCTCTTGGCCACGATGTCGGTCACACCCAGTACTTCAAAGACTGCGCGCATAGGACCGCCAGCAATGATACCGGTACCCTTGGGTGCGGGAGCCATCATCACCACCGCCGCGCCATGGTGGCCGGTCACGTTGTGATAGATGGTGCCGTTCTTCAGGGACACCTTGACCATGTTGCGGCGGGCTTCTTCCATCGCCTTTTGCACAGCAGCAGGCACTTCCTTGGACTTGCCCTTACCCATGCCCACGCGGCCGTCACCGTCGCCAACCACAGTCAGTGCGGCGAAACCGAGAATACGGCCACCCTTCACGACTTTGGTCACGCGGTTGACCGCGATCATTTTTTCGCGCAGACCGTCGTCACGACCTTCGTCTTGCACTTTGGGTTGAAATTTAGCCATTTTTTATTCCGCTCCGCTTAGAACTGCAGGCCGGCTTCACGGGCTGCGTCGGCCAAAGCCTTGACGCGACCGTGGTAAGCAAAGCCTGCGCGATCAAATGCAACCTTCTCGACACCTGCAGCTTTCGCCTTTTCAGCGATACGCTTGCCGATGATCTGGGCTGCAGCGGCATTGCCACCCTTGCCCGAACCGCCGAGCGACTTGCGCACGTCGGCTTCTGCCGTCGAAGCGCTTGCCAGCACCTTGCTGCCGTCGCCGGAGATCACACTGGCGTAGATATGGAGGTTCGTACGGTTCACGGTCAGACGCGCCACGCCTTGCTGTGCAATGCGGATGCGGGTCTGGCGCGAACGACGAAGACGCTGCTCTTTCTTGGTCAACATGTTGCAGCTCCTTATTTCTTCTTGGTCTCTTTGATCGTGATCTTTTCGTCCGCGTAGCGGATGCCCTTGCCCTTGTAGGGCTCGGGTGGACGAACAGCACGGATCTCAGCGGCGATCTGACCGACGCGTTGACGATCAGCACCCTTGATCACCACTTCAGTGGGGGTAGGGGTGGCAACCGTGATACCAGCGGGCATCTCGATGTTGACCGGGTGCGAATAGCCGACGGCCAGGTTCAGCTTGGAACCAGCTGCAGCAGCCTTGTAACCCACACCTACCAAGCTCAGCTTCTTTTCGAAACCCTTGCTAACGCCGACCACCATGTTGTTGACCAACTGGCGAATCGTGCCGCTCATGGCATTGGCTTCGCGGGAATCATTGGCAGGCTCAAAGCTGAGCTTGCCTTCATTGCTGGACACCTTCACCAGCGCGTTTTGCGCCAGCGACAGGGTGCCGCCAGAACCCTTCACGGAGATCTGGTCGTCTTTCACGGACACATCCACGCCAGCGGGGATGGTCACAGGCATTTTTCCTACTCGGGACATTTCAGTTTCTCCTCAATGCCGCGGGTTAGGCCACGTAGCAGAGCACTTCGCCACCGACACCGGTAGCGCGCGCCTTGCGATCGGTCATCACGCCCTTGGGCGTTGTGACAATTGCCACACCCAGACCGTTCATGACTTGTGGAATGGAATCACGGCCTTTGTAGACACGCAGACCAGGGCGGCTGACGCGCTCGATTCGCTCAATCACTGGACGGCCTGCGTAATACTTCAGGGCAATTTCGAGTTCGGACTTGCCAGCTTCGGTCTTGACCTGGAAGCCGTCGATATAACCTTCGTCCTTCAGCACCTGGGCGATGGCGATCTTCACTTTGGAAGATGGCACCAGAACCGTGGCCTTGGAGACCATCTGTGCATTACGGATGCGGGTCAGCAAGTCAGCGATGGGATCACTCATGCTCATGTTTAATCTCTCCTGCCTGCTTACCAGCTGGCCTTGGTGACACCTGGGATGTCGCCATTGAAAGCCAGTTCGCGGATCTTGGCGCGAGCCAGACCGAATTGACGGAAGGTGCCACGTGGACGACCGGTGATTTCGCAACGGTTACGCTGACGTGTGGGGTTTGCGTTGCGCGGGAGCTTTTGCAGGCCCAGACGGGCTGCATCACGCTCTTCGTCGCTGCGCTTGGCATCGCCAGCGATTGCCTTCAGTTCCGCATACTTGGTTGCGTACTTGGCTGCCAGTTTTTCGCGCTTCAGTTCGCGCTGGATCAAAGCTACTTTAGCCATGCTTCGCCTCAGTTCTTGAACGGGAAACGGAAACCAGCGAGAAGCGCCTTGGCTTCTTCGTCGGACTTGGCCGTCGTGGTGATGCTGATATTGAGACCGCGCAGGGCGTCAACCTTGTCGTACTCAATTTCAGGGAAGATGATCTGTTCTTTGACGCCGATGTTGTAGTTGCCACGGCCATCGAAGGCGCGACCGGAGATACCACGGAAGTCACGAACGCGGGGCAGCGCCACGGTCACGAAACGATCCAGGAACTCATACATCTGCACGCCACGCAGCGTGACCATGCAACCAATGGCCTGACCTTCGCGGATCTTGAAACCAGCGATAGCCTTCTTGGCCTTGGTCACCACAGGCTTCTGACCAGCAATCTTGGTCAGGTCGGCCACAGCGTTGTCCATCACCTTCTTGTCCGAGACTGCTTCGCTCACGCCCATGTTCAGGGTGATCTTGGTCAGACGAGGAACCTGCATCGGCGAGGTGTAACCGAACTGCTTGGTCAGCTCGGGAGCGATCTTGTCGCGGTAAATTTCTTGGAGTCGTGCCATGTTTACCCCTTAGGCCGCCTTGATTTCAGCGCCGCTGGACTTGAACACGCGAACGCGCGTGCCGTCAGCCTGCACCTTGATGCCCACGCGATCAGCCTTGCCAGTAGCGGCATTGAAGATGGCCACGTTGGACTGGTGAATCGGCATGGCCTTTTCGATGATGCCGCCCGTCGTACCCTTCATAGGGTTTGGCTTGGCGTGCTTCTTGACCAAGTTGATACCGTCGATGACGAGGTGAGAGTCATCCTTGCGCAGCGACACAGTGCCACGCTTGCCCTTGTCACGGCCGGTCAGCACGATGACTTCGTCGCCCTTGCGAATCTTGTTCATGGCGCGTCCTTAGAGAACTTCAGGAGCCAGGGACACGATCTTCATGAACTTCTCGGTACGCAGTTCACGCGTCACGGGTCCAAAGATGCGGGTGCCAATGGGCTCCAACTTTGCATTCAGCAACACTGCTGCGTTGCCGTCGAATTTGACGAGCGAACCGTCGCCGCGACGAATACCCTTCGCCGTGCGAACCACCACTGCGCTGTAAACCTCGCCTTTTTTGACGCGGCCACGTGGAGCGGCTTCTTTGATGCTCACCTTGATGATGTCGCCAACGCTTGCATAGCGACGCTTCGAGCCACCCAGCACCTTGATGCAAAGGACGGACTTGGCGCCGGTATTGTCGGCAACCTCTAACCGAGATTCTGTCTGGATCATTTCAATATTCCCAACTTGCACCAGAAGACAACAGCCCCAGAGAACTTCTCAAGGGCTGCAAATCAGCCAGTCAGTCTTGGGCCCGTCGTCCGCACCGCAAACCATTTGCAGCACTTCCCGCTGGGCAGAAACTTCACGTATGAAACGCGAAGCCTTCGATTATTGCAAAAGACTTTTAGGAAGTCAAGCGCGTGTTATGTGGGCACATGCAGATACTGTTGCGCCAGGGCCAGAAAGGCCTCGAGTTGCGGATCGGCGCCTAGCTCCTCGCGCAGGAGGCCTGCGACAACCGGCGCCAGCTCAATCGCCTTGCGGGCATCCAGGAACAGCAGACGCGAACGCCGCGCCAGCACATCTTCCACCGTACAGGCGTATTCGTAGCGGGCCGCAAAGCGCACCATTGCCTCCGTCAGGCCGCCCCCGAGATCCGTCTGCGCTCCGGGCATTGCCCGCACCTCAGCCGCTTCCGTGCCGTAAGAGTGCAGTCCTTGGGCATCGCTGATGCGGTGCTGTACGGGCTCCCGAGGAGTTCCCACCAACGGAAGATGATTGGTCACCCCAGCTGGTTTTTCAGGCAACAGCCCCGTGGTGAAGCATTTTTGCAACACATCTTCGGCCATTGCCCGGTAGGTGGTCCATTTTCCACCCGTCACGGTGATCAGGCCGCTGCGGCTGGCCAGCACCGTGTGCTCCCGGCTGATCTTCTTGGTGTTGTCGCCGTCGTCGTCTTGCGGCTTGACCAGCGGGCGCAAGCCCACCCAGATGCTGCGGATGTCCTCGACGCGAGGCGCGCGGGTCAGGTAGCGGGCGGATTCCTCCAGGATGAAGCGCACTTCCTCCCGGAAGGGCTCGGGCTCCCGTACCACGTCCTGGCGCGGGCTGTCGGTGGTGCCAAGAATGAGTTTGCCCAGCCAGGGCACGGCAAACAGCACGCGGCCATCGGCCGTTTTGGGCACCATCAAGGCGTGGTCGGACGGCAAGAACTCCCGGTCCACCACAATGTGTACGCCCTGACTGGGCGCCACCATGGGCTTGACGGGCCGCCCGATGGCTTCGCCGTCCATCTGGCGCAGGGTGTCCACCCACACGCCCGTGGCGTTGACCACCGACCGGGCGCGCACGGTGAACTGTTGGCCGCTGTCCGCGTCCTCGCAGACAAAGCCCACGACCTTTCCGGCCTCGTGGACCAGCGACTTGGCTGGGCAGTAATTGACCACCAAGGCGCCCAGGCTGGCCGCCGTGCGCGCCAGCGCCAGCGCCAGGCGCGCATCGTCAAACTGGCCATCCCAGTATTTGACCCCGCCTTTCAGGCCCTCGGTACGGGCGGTGGGCAGGCACCGCAGGGTGCGCTCGCGCCCCAGGAACTGGGTGGCGCCCAGGCCCGCCTTGCCTGCAAGCGCGTCATACATCATCAGCCCGATGCCATAGAAGGGTGTTTCCCAGAAACGGTAAGACGGCATCACAAAGGGCAGCGGTTGCGCCAGATGGGGCGCGTTGTGCAGCAGCGTGGTGCGTTCATGCAGCGCCTCGCGCACCAACGCGATGTTGCCCTGGGCCAGGTAACGGACCCCGCCATGCACCAGCTTGGTCGCACGGGACGAGGTTCCTTTGGCGAAATCGTGTGAATCCACCAGCACGACGCTAAAGCCGCGCGCCGCGGCATCCAGCGCCACCCCCAGGCCCGTCGCGCCACCACCGATCACGGCGAGGTCATACTGGTGCGGCTGGGCGAGGCGGGCCAGGAGGTCGGCGCGCCGTGTAGGAAGGGGTGCGGTGGCAATGGTCATGGGGTGATTGTCCATGGGCGGAGTAGAAACCAAGGGTTTACCCTTGAATCCCTGACACTCCCGGGGTGAGAACCCGCCCCGCAGCCGCACAGGCGCCGAGGGCGGTATCGAGCAAAAAAGGCAGCCAGAGACCTTGTGAGCCCTGGCTGCCGATCAATGGTGGTTACAACCACACCTTGATCTGTGGATCAGCGCGTCTTGCCGTCCTTCCACGCCTGCAGCAACTTGTCGTAGGCAATGGTTTCGCCCTTTGGCTTCTCATTGGCCAGCTTCTTCCAGGGGGCCTGCTTGTCGCTCAGCCACTTGTTGGGGTCGCTCTTGGGGTTGAGCTTGGGCGCGCAGTGGGCCATGCCTGCGCGTTCCAGGCGGGCCATCACCTGGTCCATCTCGTCGGCCAGGGTGTCCATGGCGCCCTGGGGAGTCTTCTCGCCCGTGACCGCCTGCGCCACGTTCTTCCACCACAACTGGGCCAGCTTGGGGTAGTCGGGCACATTGGTGCCGGTAGGCGACCATGCCACGCGCGCCGGGCTGCGGTAGAACTCGACCAGGCCACCGAGCTTGGGCGCGGCGTCCGTCATGGCCTTGGACTGGATGTCGCTCTCGCGGATCGGGGTCAGGCCCGTCAGCGTTTTCTTGAGCGACGTGGTCTTGGCCGTCACGAACTGGGCGTACAGCCAGGCGGCAGCCGTCTTGTTGGCGTCATGGTCCTTGAAGAAGGTCCAGGAGCCCACGTCCTGGTAGCCGTTCTGCATGCCCTGCTTCCAGTAGGGGCCGTTGGGGCCGGGGGCCATGCGCCACTTGGGCGTGCCGTCGGCGTTCACCACGGGCAGGCCGGGCTTGGTCATGTCGGCCGTGAAGGCGGTGTACCAGAAGATCTGCTGCGCGATCTGACCTTGCGCGGGCACGGGGCCGGCTTCGCCGAAGGTCATGCCCGTGGCTTCCTTGGGCGCGTACTTCTTCATCCAGTCCACGTACTTGGTCAGCGCATATACGGCTGCGGGCGAGTTGGTCGCACCGCCACGGGCCACGCTGGCGCCCACTGGCGTGCACTTGTCGTCCGCCACACGGATGCCCCATTCGTCGATCGGCAGGCCGTTGGGCGCGCCGATGTCGGCAGAGCCCGCCATGGACAGCCATGCGTCGGTGAAACGCCAGCCCAGGGAGGGGTCCTTCTTGCCATAGTCCATGTGGCCATAGATAGGCTTGCCATCGATGTTCTTCACGTCGTTGGTGAAGAACTCGGCGATGTCCTCATAGGCGCTCCAGTTGAGCGGCACACCCAGGTCGTAGCCATACTTGGCCTTGAACTTGTCCTTGATGTCCTTGCGGTCGAACAGGTCGGCGCGGAACCAGTACAGGTTGGCGAACTGCTGGTCGGGCAACTGGTACAGCTTGCCGTCTGGCCCGGTCGTGAACTTGGTGCCGATGTAGTCCTTGATGTCGATGCCGGGGTTGGTCCACTCCTTGCCTGCACCGCCCATGTAGTCGGTCAGGTTCATGATCTTGCCGTAGCGGTAGTGCGTTCCGATCAGGTCCGAGTCCGAGATCCAGCCGTCATAGATGGACTTGCCCGACTGCATGGAGGTCTGCAGCTTCTCGACCACGTCGCCCTCCTGGATCAGGTCGTGCTTGACCTTGATGCCAGTGATTTCCTCGAACGCCTTGGCGAGCGTCTTGGATTCGTATTCGTGGGTGGTGATGGTCTCGGACACCACCGAGATTTCCTTCACACCCTTGGCCTGCAGCTTCTTGGCCGCGTCCATGAACCACTTCATTTCGGCCATCTGCTGGTCCTTGCTCAGCGTGGAGGGCTGGAACTCGGTGTCGATCCATTTTTTGGCCTCCGCCTCGCCCGCCATGGCGGCCTGACCCGTCATGACCGCCACTGCCAGTGCCAGCGCTGTGTACCGCGTCTTCATAGTGCCTGTCTCCTCATAGTCATCTCCCCTTTGGATGCAAGGGTCACGCGGCTCCGGGGAAGGGTTGAGCCGCGCGACGGGAACCATTGAAACCAAGGCTGCCTGCAAACACCTCACCCCTTGCGCAGGATGAGCAGCAGCAGCGCCATCGACAACACAAAGCTGATCCAGATCGACGGGTCGCCCTGCAGGCTGAACCACTGGGCCAGCTTGCCGCTGACACCAACAAAAATCAGATTCACGTAGGCCGCCGACAACAGCCCAATGAACAGCCGATCACCGCGCGTTGTCTCCAGCGGCAAAAAACCCTTGCGCATCGTCGTGGGCGACTTGATCTCCCACACCGTCATACCGATCAGCATCAGCACGATGCAAATGAAGAACACCGCCACGGGCAGCGTCCAGGCCATCCAGTCAAACATGTCGCTGCCTCCTCAAACCCGCCCCATCGCAAAGCCTTTTGCGATGTAGTGGCGAACAAACCAGATCACGATCGCACCCGGCACGATGGTCAGCACGCCAGCGGCGGCCAGCGTCGCCCAGTCCATGCCCGAGGCGCTCACGGTGCGCGTCATGGTGGCCACGATGGGCTTGGCATTCACGCTGGTCAGCGTGCGCGCCAGCAGCAGCTCGACCCAGCTGAACATGAAGCAGAAGAACGCGGCCACACCCACACCAGCCTTGATGAGCGGCAGGAAAATGGTCATGAAAAAGCGTGGAAAGCTGTAGCCATCGATATAGGCCGTCTCATCGATCTCGCGCGGAATACCGCTCATGAAGCCTTCCAGAATCCACACCGCCAGCGGTACGTTGAACAGCAGGTGCGCCAGTGCCACGGCAATGTGCGTGTCCATCAACCCCACGGTGGTGTAGAGCTGAAAGAACGGCAGCAGGAACACGGCGGGCGGCGTCATGCGGTTGGTCAGCAGCCAGAAGAACACATGCTTGTCGCCCAGGAACTGGTAGCGGCTGAAGGCATAGGCGGCGGGCAGCGCCACGGTGAGCGAGATCACCGTGTTGATGCCCACATAGATCAGGCTGTTGACGTAGCCCGAATACCAGGACTCGTCGGTGAAGATGGTCTTGTAGTTGTCCCACGTGAAATGCTGGGGAAAAAACGAGAACGTCGAGAGAATCTCCGCGTTGGTCTTGAAGCTCATGTTGACCATCCAGTAGATGGGCAACACGGCGAAGACCAGGTAGGCAACGAGAAAAATCGACCGCTTCTGGAAGCGCTTTTCATTCATGGCCGGCTCCTTCGTTGCTGGCGGTACCCACGCGCTGCATCCAGTTGTAGAGGATGAAGCACAGCAGCAGGATGATGAAGAAATAGATCAGCGAAAACGCTGCGGCAGGGCCCAGGTCGAACTGGCCCACGGCCTTGGTCGTCAAGTACTGGCTCAGGAAGGTGGTGGCATTGCCCGGCCCGCCGCCGGTCAGCACGAACGGCTCGGTGTAGATCATGAAGCTGTCCATGAAGCGCAGCAGCACCGCAATCATCAGCACGCCACGCATCTTGGGCAGCTGGATGTAGCGGAACACCGCGAACTTGCTGGCGCCATCGATGCGGGCCGCCTGGTAGTACGCGTCGGGGATGGAGCGCAACCCGGCAAAGGCCAGCAGAGCGACCAGCGGCGTCCAGTGCCACACATCCATCAGCAGCACCGTGAGCCACGCCTGCGTGGCGTTGCCGGTGTAGCTGTATTCGATGCCCACCTCTTGCAGCAGCCTGCCCATGAGGCCGATATCGGCACGGCCATAGATCTGCCAGATGGTGCCCACCACGTTCCAGGGGATCAGCAACGACAGCGCCACCACCACCAGCACGGCCGACGACTTCCAGCCCTGCGCAGGCATGGACAGCGCCAGCAGGATGCCCAGCGGAATCTCCACCGCCAATACGGCCAGCGAGAAGGTGAGCTGGCGCAGCAACGCGGCGTGCAGTTCCTCGTCGCGCATCACCTGCACGAACCACTCGGTGCCCACGAAGACGCGGCGCTCCGGGCTGATGATGTCTTGCACCGAGTAGTTCACCACCGTCATCAGCGGCAGGATGGCCGAGAAGGCCACGCACAGGATCACGGGCAGGATCAGGAACCAGGCTTTCTGGTTGACGGGTTTGGTGGTTGCGCTCATGCCAGCAACTCCTCATTTTGGTAAAAGCAGGTGTGCTCACCCAGCACCTGCAGCCAGGCCGTGTCACCGGCCGATGGCAGGCGCGTCTCGGGCGTGAAACGCGCCTTGACGGTGTGCTCGCCCACCTTGGCGGTCAGCATCTGGTAGGTGCCGATGTCCTGCACCTGCACCACCGTGCCGGGCAGTGCACCGGCCTGTTGCGGCTGGGCCAGCGCCAGGTATTCGGGGCGAATGCCGACCTGCAGGGCGCCAGCGGGCAGCGTGCGACCCACGGGGCTGGCCAGGCGGTTGCCAGCCACGGTAAGGCTGTCGCCCTCGCTGTGCGCTGGCAGGAAGTTCATGCCCGGCGAACCAATGAAGTGCCCCACGAAGGTGTGTGCAGGCCGCTCGAACAAGGCGTCGGCCGAGCCCACCTGCACGGCCTTGCCGCGCGTCATCACCACCACCTGATCGGCAAAGGTCAGCGCCTCCACCTGGTCGTGGGTCACATAGATCAGCGTGAGCTTGAGTTCGTGGTGGATCTGCTTGAGCTTGCGCCGCAGCTGCCACTTGAGGTGCGGGTCGATCACGGTGAGCGGCTCGTCGAACAGCACGGCCGCCACATCGGCGCGAACAAGCCCCCGGCCCAGCGAGATCTTCTGCTTGGCATCGGCCGCCAGGCCTGCCGCGCGCTGGTTAAGCTGGCCGCTCATCTCCAGCATCTCGGCGATCACGCCCACACGCTGCTTGATCTGGCCCTCGGGCACCCTGCGGTTGCGCAGCGGAAATGCCAGGTTCTCGGCCACCGTCATGGTGTCGTAGATCACCGGGAACTGGAACACCTGCGCAATGTTGCGCTCCTGCGGGCTGGCGCGTGTCACGTCGCGGCCGTCAAACAGCACCTTGCCATGCGAGGGCACGAGCAGGCCCGACATGATGTTGAGCATGGTGGTCTTGCCACAGCCCGAAGGGCCGAGCAGCGCATAGGCGCCGCCGTCCTCGAACTCCATCTTGAGCGGCAGCAGCGCGTAGTCGCTGTCCTGCTGCGGGTTGGGCTTGTACGAATGCGCCAAGTCCAGGCTGATGCGGGCCATGTCAGCGCCCTCCTTGTGCAGTAGCGGGCCGGGCGGGCGCCCAGGCCAGTCGGCCGTCGGCACCAAACACGTAGGCCTGGGCGGGGTCCAGGTGCAGCGTGATGGACGTGCCCAGTTCAAAGTAATGCACGCCGGTCAGCTGCGCCACCAGGTCACCCCAGGGCGTGGCCGCGTGCACAAAGGTGTCGGAGCCCGAAATCTCGGCCAGCTCCACCACCCCCGCCACGCTGACGTCGCCCGGGCGGGCCGCAACCCGCAGCGCACTGGCGCGCACGCCCACCGTGAGGCCGGCGGCTGCCGCCACGCCTTGTGGCAGCGGCACGCTCAGCTCCAGGCCGCCCTGCAAGCGCACCCCGGCAGGGGTTGCCGAGGCGGCAATCAGATTCATCGGCGGGTCGCTGAAAGCGCGCGCCACGCGCAGCGAATTGGGCGCATGGAACACCTCGGCCGTGGGGCCGTACTGCAGCAGCTGGCCTTCGTCCAGCACCGCCGTGTAGCCGCCCAGCAGCAGGGCCTCGCCCGGCTCGGTGGTGGCGTAGACCACGGTGGACTGACCGGCAGCAAACAGCTGGGTCAGCTCCTCGCGCAGTTCTTCACGCAGCTTGTAGTCCAGGTTCACCAGGGGTTCGTCCAGCAGCATCAGCGGCGCACCCTTGGCCAGGGCGCGGGCCAAGGCCACGCGCTGCTGCTGCCCGCCAGACAGCTCGGCCGGGTAGCGGTCCAGGAACATGTCGATGTGCAGGCGGCTGGCGATTTCGCGCACACGGGCGTCAATGTTCTTTTCGCCGCGCAGCTTCAGGGGCGATGCGATGTTGGCCGCCACCTTCATCGAGGGGTAGTTGATGAACTGCTGGTAGACCATGGCCACATTGCGGTCGCGCACGGGGGTGCCCGTCACGTCCTTGCCATCCACCAACACGCGCCCGTGGGTGGGCACATCCAGCCCGGCCATGATGCGCATCAGGCTGGTCTTGCCCGCCTGGGTCGCTCCCAGCAACACCGTCACGGCATTGGGCTGCAGCGACAGGTTCATGTCGTACAGCCAGGTCTGCGCCCCGACTTTTTTGCTGATGCTGTCCAACGCCAGCTGCATGAAGCATCCTCTTCCGGCCCTGCGGCCTGTGTGAAAGGGCTGCACACACGCACGGCAGCCCTCAAATTTCGATCTTTTTCATTTTTGTTCCTTTTTGTTCGAATCGAATCAAGGTTTACCCTTAATCAATTCGTTTTTGTTCGATTTACAGTCTTTAGCGTGTCACCGGGCACCCAAACGGATGTTTCAGATTCGTTACGATTCGGTGACAAACCACTGCGCACCACACCCCACCGTGAACACCAATCCCCGCCAACTCCAACTCCTCGAAGAAGTGCGCGCGCGCAAGTCCGCCACGGTGGAACAACTTGCCGACACCCTGGGGGTCACGCTGCAGACCGTGCGCCGCGACGTGCAGCGCCTGGCGGAGTCGGGACTGCTCACGCGCTTTCATGGCGGCGTGCGCGTGCCCAGCTCCACGGTGGAGAACCTGGCACACACCCAGCGCGAAAACCTGCATGCCGAAGGCAAGGCACGCATTGCGCGCGCCGTGGCCGAACAGGTGCCCAACGACTGCTCGCTGATCCTGAACATCGGCACCACCACCGAGGCCATTGCCAAGGCGCTGCTGCACCACCGGGGCCTGCGCGTGATCACCAACAACCTGAATGTGGCCGCCATCCTGAGCGGCAACCCCGAGTGCGAGGTCATCGTGGCGGGCGGCGTGGTGCGCGCGCGCGACCGGGGCATCGTGGGCGAAGCGGCGGTGGATTTCATCCGCCAGTTCAAGGTGGACATTGCGCTCATCGGCATTTCGGGTATTGAGCCGGACGGGTCGCTGCGCGACTTCGACTACCGCGAGGTGAAGGTGGCGCAAACCATCATCGAACACGCGCGCGAGGTCTGGCTGGCAGCCGACTTCAGCAAGTTCAACCGCCCGGCCATGGTGCAACTGGCCACGCTGGCACAGATCGACCGCCTGTTCACCGATGCACCGCCGCCACAACCCTTCCCGGCCCTGCTGCAAGATGCTGAAGTCATCTGCACGGTGGCCGCGTAGCTTCCCCTATCCTTTGCCCCCATGACCTACCTGCTCGCCCTCGACCAAGGCACCTCCAGCTCCCGCAGCATCGTTTTTGACGAAGGCGGCCACATCGTGGCGCAGGCGCAGCTGGAGCTGCCGCAGATCTACCCCCAGCCCGGCTGGGTGGAGCACGACCCGCTGGAGATCTGGCGCACCCAGCTCGCCACCGCGCGCGATGCGCTGGCCAAAGCGGGCATTGCGGCCCGCGACATCCGTGCCGTCGGCATCACCAACCAGCGCGAAACCACGGTGCTGTGGAACCGCCAAACCGGCCAGCCCGTGCACCACGCCATCGTGTGGCAGGACCGGCGTGCCGAGCCCGCCTGCGCCCAGCTGCGAAGCCAAGGCCACGCCGCCGCCATCCAGGCCAAGACCGGCCTGCTGGTGGATGCGTATTTCTCGGGCACCAAGCTGCAGTGGATGCTGGACCACGTGCCCGGCGCGCGCGACACGGCCGAGCGCGGCGAACTGGCCTTTGGCACGGTGGACAGCTGGCTGATGTGGAAGCTCACCCACGGCAAAGTGCACGTGACGGACGTGAGCAACGCCTCGCGCACCATGCTGTTCAATGTGCACACCAACCAGTGGGACGACGAGCTGCTGGCGCTGCTGCGCATTCCCAAGGCGCTGATGCCCGAGGTGCTGCCGTCCAGCGCCCACTTTGGCGACATCGCGGCCGACCTGCTGGGCCACGCCATCCGCATTGGCGGCGTGGCGGGCGACCAGCAAAGCGCGCTGTTCGGCCAGGCCTGTTTCACCGCCGGCATGGCCAAGAACACCTATGGCACGGGCTGCTTCATGCTCATGCACACGGGCGGCACGTTCCAGACCTCGCAGAACGGCCTGCTCACCACCAGTGCGGCACAGGCGACGGCGCAACCTGAATTTGCGATGGAAGGCAGTGTGTTTGTCGGCGGCGCGGTGGTGCAGTGGCTGCGCGACGGTCTGCGCGCCATCTCCACCAGCAACGAGGTGGAGTCACTGGCCCAAAGCGTGCCCGATTCGGGCGGCGTGATGATGGTGCCCGCCTTCACCGGCCTGGGCGCCCCGTACTGGAAGCCTGACGCACGCGGCACCATCACGGGCCTCACGCGTGGCACCACGCTGGGCCACATTGCGCGCGCGGCGCTCGAAAGCATTGCCTACCAGAGCGCCGCCCTGCTGCTGGCCATGAGCCGCGACGCCGTGGCCGCCGGCGGCGCCCCGGTGAGCGAGCTGCGTGTGGACGGCGGCGCCTGCATCAACGACTTGCTGATGCAGTTCCAGGCCGACCTGCTGGGCATCCCGGTGGTGCGGCCTGCAGTCATCGAGACCACCGCTTTGGGCGCGGCCTACCTGGCAGGGCTGTCGAGCGGCGTGTACCGCAGCACGGATGAACTCTCGCGGCTGTGGCGCGCCGACCGCCGCTTTGTGCCCACGCTCGGCAGCGCGCGTGCGCAGGAGCTGATGGCGAACTGGGAACACGCCGTGCGCCAAACTGTCGCAGAGTAGCCCCCCTGAGTCGCCTTCGGCGCCTTCCCCTCGCATCGCTGCGCGTTGCGGGCGGGGGACGCTCCCAGCGCCCCTACCAGGGAATGCTGGCAGCCCTTGCGCGGGAGCACTGGCATGGGCCGCGCCAGTTGCACAGGCCATTCGGACAATCACAGGTCTCCGGCGCTACCATGGCGCCTCCCTTTCTCGCCTGACCGTAGCATGACCTCCTCCGCTTCCGCCGCAGCAAATTCCCAACTCCCCACCATCGCCTTCATCGGCGGCGGCAACATGGCCAGCGCCATCATTGGCGGGCTGATCCGCCAGGGCCACCCGGCCAGCCAGATCGAGGTGGTCGAGCCCTATGCCCCCACGCGTGAGGCGCTGCTCAAGAACTTCGGCCTTACCGCACAACCCGAGGCAGGCCCCGCACTGCAGCGCGCCAGCATCGTGGTCTGGGCCGTCAAGCCCCAGACCTTCAAGGACGCGGCCGCGCAGGCCAAGGCCCACACGCAGCAGGCCCTGCACCTGAGCGTGGCAGCAGGCATCCGCTCGGACAGCATCGCCCAATGGCTAGGCACCGAGCGCATCGTGCGCACCATGCCCAACACGCCCGCGCTGGTGGGCAAGGGCATGAGCGCGATCTACGCCCGCCCCGCCGTAACCAGCGCCGAGCGCCAGAGCGTGGAAGCCATCATGGCGTCCACCGGTGAATTCCTGTGGGTGGAGAGCGAGACCCAGCTCGACGCCGTCACCGCCCTGTCGGGCTCGGGCCCGGCCTATGTTTTCTACTTCCTCGAAGCCATGACACGCGCCGGCGTGGGCATGGGCCTGACCGAAGCGCAGGCGCACCAGTTGGCCGTGGGCACGTTTGTGGGCGCGTCCGAGCTGGCCCGCCGTTCCGACGAATCCCCCGCCGTGCTGCGCGAACGCGTCACGTCCAAGGGCGGCACCACCTACGCGGCCCTGCAGTCGATGGAAGCCAGCGGCGTATCGCAGGCGTTCGAGGCCGCCATGCGCGCGGCCGAAAAACGCGCCAACGAATTGGGCAACGAGTTCGGATCTTGATGTTTTGGGGCGGTAGCGCTGGTGGATCAAGCGCTTTCTGCGATTAATTGGTGAGCATTGCGCGCACGAGGTAACTGCCCGCAATGCCCGCAAACACCGTGGCGCCCAGCCAGTGGTTGATGCGGAACGCCTTGAAGCAGCCCTCGCGGGTGCGGGTGCGGATGAGCGTGAAGTGCCACACGGCCTGGGCCAACGCCACCGCAAGCGCTACATAAAAAATAGCACCCAGGGCATATGGTTGTAGCGCTACCGCCCAAATTCCCAAGAAAAGCAGATAGAACACCACGATGGCGGCCACATCCAGCCGCCCCAGGGTGATGGCCGAGGTCTTGATGCCGATCTTCAGGTCGTCGTCGCGGTCCACCATCGCGTATTCGGTGTCGTAAGCCAGCACCCAGAACATATTGCCCAGCCACATCCACCACGCCACCGCGGGCACGCTGCCCTGCACAGCGGCAAACGCGATGACGATGCCGAAGTTGAACGCAATGCCCAGCACCGCTTGCGGCATGGAAATGAGGCGCTTGGTGAACGGGTAGGCAATGGCCACCAGCACGGCGGGTACCGACCACGCGATGGCGGCGGTGTTGGTGGTGAGCACCAGGCCAAAAGACACCAGCGCCAGCACCGCGCCCAGGCCCAGCGCCTCCTTCACCGACACCGCACCGGTGGTCACCGGGCGCTGCGCCGTGCGCTTGACGTGCTTGTCAAAGTCGCGGTCGGCCACGTCGTTCACACAGCAGCCCGCGCTGCGCATGAGGATGGTGCCCAGCACAAACACCGCCAGCAAATGCCAGCCCGGAAACCCGTCAGCCGCAATCCACAGCGCACTCAGCGTGGGCCACAGGCACACCAGCCAGCCCGCAGGCCGGTCCCAGCGGATCAGGTCGAGATAGAGCGAAAAACGGCTGCGGGCAGGGACAGATTGCGGCGACATGGCGGGACGATCGGATGCAGAAAGAGCAGGCCCGGCAGCAAGGCGCTGCGACGGGTGGCAACCCACGGGCGCACCGAATGTAGCAGCAGCGCCGCCAACTGCTGGTGCGGCCCGCGCAGGCCGAGTAACAGCGCCCTACTGGCGCGTAAAACCCGTTACAGTCTCCGGTCCTCCCCCAACGCACCCGCCCTTTTGGGGCACCGACGCATGCCCCATACATCGACCTCCCAGGCCGCCACGCGTTTTGCTGTCCCCCGCGGAATGCTGGTGGGATTTGTGATTGCCGCCCTCGCCACCGTGCTCATCGCGCTGGTGAACTTCCGCACCGCCCAGGTGCGCGCGCAAGCGGTGGAAGCCATGGACGAGACCACGGTGACCATGCGCCACCTCAACCTGTTCGTGTCGTCGCTGAAGGACGCCGAGACCGGCCAGCGCGGCTACCTGCTGACGGGGGACGACACCTACCTGCAGCCCTACAACCTGTCGCTGAGCGCCATGGAGCGCAACATGACGCGCCTGAAGGAACTGACGGACGACAGCGCCGTGCAGCGGCGCCTGGTGCTGCAGATCGACGACCTGCGCCACGAAAAACTGCGCGAGCTGGGCGAGACCATTGAACTGCGCCGCTCCAAGGGCCAGGAAGCCGCCGTGGCCGTGACCCGCAATGATGCCGGCCGCGTGCTGATGGACCGCATCCGCGACCTGGCGTCGGACCTGTCCACGCTGCTGAACCAGCAGCTGGAGAGCGACCGCAAACAATGGGTGGAGGCTGCGGCCATGTCCACCTACTACTCCTGGGGCGGCTCGTTTGTGCTGCTGGTGCTCATCTGCCTGTCGGCCGCCGCCAATGCGCGGGAGTACCGCCTCAAGGCGCAGCAGTCCTGGGTGGCGGCCGGCCTCAACGGGCTGAGCCAGCGCATCCAGGGCGACCACCGGCTGGAAGACCTGGGCCAGCTCACACTCGAATACCTGGCGCAGTACCTGCGCGCCGCCGTGGGTGCGGGCTACGTGGCCGACTGCAATGGCGCACTCACCCTGTTTGGGGGCTACGCCCTGCCCCGCGAGCGGCTGGAGCAGCGCCTGCTGCCCGGCGAGGGCCTGGTGGGCCAGGTGGCGCGCTCGCGCCAGATGCTGCATGTGCGCGATGTGCCCGCCGGGCACCTGATGGTGTCGTCCAGCACCGGCCAGTCCGCACCGACCGAACTGCTGCTGGCACCCGCCATCGAGAACGGCGAAGTCTTTGCCGTGATCGAGCTGGGCTTTCATCGCCCGCTGACGGAGCCCGAGCGCACCCTGATGGAACGCGCCTCGGGCATTCTGGCGGTGGCGATCCGCGCTGGGATTGACCGCAACCGCCTGGAAGCCTTGCTGGAAGAAACCCAGCGCCAGTCCGAAGAGCTGCAGACCCAGCAAGAAGAGCTGCGCGTGAGCAACGAGGAGCTGGAGCAGCAAAGCCGCATCCTGCAAGAGTCGCAGGCCCAGATGGAGGTGCAGCAGACCGAGCTGGAGCAGACCAACGCCCACCTGGAGGCGCAGACCCAGCAGCTGGAATACCAGCGCGAGCAACTGCTGCGCGCCCAAAGCGCCATGACGGACAAGGCGCGCGAACTGGAGCTGGCCAGCCAGTACAAGAGCGAGTTCCTGGCCAACATGAGCCACGAGCTGCGCACACCGCTCAACTCCACCCTGATCCTCGCCAAACTGCTGTCCGACAACAAGCCAGGCAACCTGAGCGCCGAGCAGGTGAAGTACGCGCAGACCATCTACGCGGCGGGCAACGACCTGCTGGCACTCATCAACGACATCCTCGACCTGTCCAAGATCGAGGCTGGCCAGGCCACCGTGTCGGTGGAAACGGTGACGCTGTCCAAGGCCCTGCAAACCCTGATCGACCCGCTGCGCCCGCTGGCGCAAGAAAAGGGCCTGACACTCACTGCCACTGTCGCGCCCGACGCACCCGCCACGCTGGACACCGACCCGCAACGCCTGGGGCAGGTGCTCAAGAACCTGCTGTCCAACGCGCTCAAGTTCACCGAGAAAGGCTCGGTGGCGCTGCATGTGTCGCGCAACCCGGACGACACGCTGTCGTTTGCCGTCAAGGACACGGGTATCGGCATTCCGGCGCACCAGCAGGAGCTGATTTTCGAAGCCTTCCGCCAGGCCGATGGCAGCACCCACCGCAAGTACGGCGGCACGGGCCTGGGCCTGTCGATCTCGCGCGATCTGGCGCAGCTGCTGGGTGGGTCCATCCACGTGCACAGCACGCCGGGCGAGGGCAGCGTCTTCACCCTGGTCCTGCCCCAGAAGCTGGTGCCTTCGTCGCCTGAAGCTGAATCCGCAATGCCGCTGGCGGCGCCTGCGCCAGCCCACGCGACGGCACCGGTCGCCGCACCGGCTCCTTCGGCCCCCGCGTTGCCATCCGTGGCGGCCCCCACCGCACCCGTAGCCCCGCGCCGCGCGAGCGCGCGCAGCATTCTGGTGATTGAGGACGACGTGCGCTTTGCGCAGATCCTGAGCGACCTGGCCGGTGAGATGGACTTTGACTGCCACCTGGCCCACAACGCAGCGGATGGCCTGGCCTACGCCGTACACAGCCTGCCCAGCGCCATCGTGCTGGACGTGAACCTGCCCGACTTTTCGGGCCTGGGCGTGCTCGACCAGCTCAAGCGCAACCCGGCCACGCGCCACATCCCGGTGCACGTGGTTTCGGTGGCCGACTACTCCCAAGAGGCCCTGGGCCGGGGGGCCGTGGGCTACGCCCTCAAGCCCGTCAAGCGCGACGAACTGGTGCATGCCCTGCAGCGGCTCGAAGCCAAGTTCACCCAGAACCTGCGGCGCGTGCTGGTGGTGGAAGACGACGAACGCCAGCGCGAGAGCGTGCGCCACCTGCTCACCAACGACGACGTGGAGATCGTGGGCGCCGGCACGGCAGCCGAGGCGCTGGCGCACCTGCGCGGCTCCACCTTCGACTGCATGGTGATGGACCTGAACCTGCCCGACCTGAGCGGCTACGAGCTGCTGCAGCAGATGACGGAGCAGGACGGCGTCTCCTTCCCGCCCGTCATCGTGTACACAGGCCGCGCCCTGTCGCGCGACGAGGAGCAGCAACTGCGCCGGTTCTCCAAGTCCATCATCATCAAGGACGCGCGCTCCCCCGAGCGGCTGCTGGATGAAGTCACGCTGTTCCTGCACCAGGTGGAGTCGGAGCTGTCGGCAGAGCACCGCCAGATGCTGCAGGTGGCCCGCAACCGCGAGACCGCCCTGGAAGGCCGCAACGTGCTGGTGGTGGAGGACGATGTGCGCAACGTGTTCGCGCTCTCCAGCATCCTGGAGCCCACCGGCATCCGCGTGGAGATTGCGCGCAACGGCCTGGAGGCACTGCAGGCGCTGGAGCGCGCCGGCAGCGGCGGCCAGCCCGCCATCGACCTGGTGCTGATGGACATCATGATGCCGGAGATGGACGGCTACACCGCCATGCGAGAGATCCGCAACCGCCCCGAGTGGCGCCGCCTGCCCATCATTGCGCTGACCGCCAAGGCCATGAAGGACGACCAGGAAAAATGCCTGGCCGCCGGGGCCAATGACTACATCGCCAAGCCGCTGGACGTGGAAAAGCTGCTGTCCCTGGTGCGGGTGTGGATGCCCAAGTAGGCCCCGCCATGCCGCACCGCAAGGCCCGCACCGCAGACATCGAGCAGCGCCTGCTGATCGATGCGATCTACCACCGCTACCACTACGACTTCCGGGGCTACGCGCAGGCGTCGCTCAAGCGGCGGCTGGCGTCGGCGCTGGTGCAGTTTGACTGCAAGACGCTGTCGCAGCTGCAGGACCGCGTACTGCACGAACCCGCCGTGTTCCCTGCGCTGCTCGAATACCTCACCGTGCAGGTGAGCGACATGTTCCGCGACCCCAGCTACTTCCAGGCGCTGCGCCAGGAGGTGGTGCCACTGCTGCGCACCTACCCGTCGCTCAAGGTCTGGGTGGCCGGGTGCAGCGCGGGAGAAGAGGTTTATTCGCTGGCCATCCTGCTGCAGGAAGAAGGCCTGCTGGACCGCACGCTGATCTACGCCACCGACATCAACCCGCATGCGCTGCGCGCCGCCGAGTCGGGTGTGTTCGACGTGTCGCGGGTGGCCGCTTTCACCGAGAACCATGCGCGCTCCGGCGCCCGCAGCTCGTTGTCGGACTACTACGCCGCCGCCTATGGCCGTGTGGTGTTCGACAAGGGGCTGCGCGAGCACATGGTGTTCTCCGACCACAGCCTGGCCACCGACAGCGTGTTTGCCGAAGTCCATCTGGTGTCCTGCCGCAATGTGCTCATCTACTTCGAGCGCGACCTGCAGGACCGCGCCCTGGGGCTGTTCCGCGAGTCGCTGTGCCACCGGGGGTTCCTGGGCCTGGGCTCCAAGGAGTCGCTGCGGTTTTCTGCGCATACCGATGCGTTCGACGACTTCGTGCTGCAGGACCGCATCTACCGAAAGAAGGCCGGGCTGTGAGCAGCGTCCACCGCACACCCAGGCCAGTGCCCTCCGGGGGCTACGCCGCCATCGTGGTGGGCGGCTCTGCGGGCGGTATCGACGCCCTGCTGGAGCTGCTGCCCGCGCTGCCCGCCACACTGCAGGCGGCGGTGCTGGTGGTGCTGCACCTGCCCCGGGACCGGCGCAGCCTGCTGGTGGAGATTTTTCAGCCCCGCTGCGCCCTGCCGATGCGCGAAGCGCAGGACAAGGACGCCATCACGCCAGGATCGGTGAGTTTTGCGCCACCGGACTACCACCTGCTGGTCGATGCCGGACCCCAGGGCCCGCATGTGGGGCTGTCGGTGGACCCTCCCCTGCATTTTTCCCGCCCCTCCATCGACGTGCTGTTTGAATCGGCGGCAGACCACTACGGCCCCCGGCTGGTGGGCATTCTGCTGTCGGGTGCCAACGAAGACGGTGTGCACGGCCTGCAAGCCATTCAGGCGGCGGGCGGCCTCACCATCGTGCAAGAGCCCGCCAGCGCCAGCATGCCCACCATGCCGCAGGCGGCCATCGCGGCCTTGGCGGTTGACCACATCCTGCCCCCCGAAGGCATTGCAAGGCTGCTGGCGGACCTGCACCAGCGCCAGCAGCTTTGATCCGGGCGCATGCGTCCCTTTTTGAGAACCCCACCCACCCTCCCCACCGCCCATGCCCCAGACCGACCGCACCAAATGCCTGCTCGTTGACGATGTCGAGGAAAACCTCATCGCCCTGGAGGCGCTGCTGCAGCGTGACGGGGTGGACATCCTCAAGGCCCAGTCGGGCCCCGAGGCCCTGGAACTGCTGCTGGCCCACGACGATGTCGCCCTGGCCTTGCTGGACGTGCAGATGCCCGAGATGAACGGCTTTGAGCTGGCGGAGCTGATCCGGGGCAGCGAACGCACCCGGCACATTCCGCTCATCTTCATGACGGCGGGATCGCGCGAGCAGAACTGGCAGTTCCGGGGGTACGAGAGCGGTGCGGTGGACTTTCTGTACAAACCCATCGACCCGCACATGCTCACCAACAAGGCGAGCGTGTTCTTTGAACTGCACCGGCGCAAGCAGGCGCTGGCGCACGAGCTGCGCGCGCGCACCGAGGCGTTGCGCATCAACGAGATGTTCATGGCCGTGCTGAGCCACGACCTGCGCACCCCCCTGCAGTCCATCGTCGCTGCCGCCACGGTGCTCAAGCGCCAGCCGCCCCCCGACAAGGCCGCACTGATGGCCGACCGGGTGCTGGGCGCGAGCCAGCGCATGGGCCACATGATCGAAGACCTGCTGGACGTGACCCGCATCCGCCAGGCGGGCGGGCTGGCCCTGCAACTGGGCCCTGCCCACATGCAAACGCTGGTGCAACGTACGCTGGATGAGGTGGCGACCAGCCACCCGGAGCGTCCCATCGACTCCACGCTCGCCGGGGATCTGGCCGGCACCTGGGACGCCGAGCGTCTTTGCCAGGTGGTCACCAACCTGGTGGGCAACGCCCTGCACCACGGCAGCGCCGACCACCCGGTGCGCATTGCGGTGGACGGCACCCGCCCCGAGGAGGTGAGCATCACGGTGTCCAACGGCGGCACCATTCCCCCGGAGCTGCTGCCACATCTGTTTGACCCGTTCCGGGGCGGTGAGCGCGAGCCGGGCCGCCACCAGGGGCTGGGGCTGGGGTTGTTCATTGCGCACCAGATCGTGCGGGCCCACCATGGAACCATCGAGGCCCGGTCACACAACGATGTGACGAGCTTTCGGGTGACGTTGCCACGCCACGCGCCCGCACGCAGCCCCCGCAGTTGACATGGCGCAGCCCCATCGCACGCCCCAGACCCTCAGGGTCCAGGGAGGCGCGATGGGGGAAGAAGGAAAGAGGACGGCAGGAAACGCGAGCGGTGGCCGCCCGCCAGACTTAGAGCGGCTAACAAAACTCAGCGAAGCGGTTCTGGCCAAGCGCTGTATTGCAGGCAGTACGAGCAGTACGACAAGACCCAGCAACGACGCCAGAAGAGTTTTGTGAGCCGCTCTTAACCGGCGGCTGCAGCCAGCGCGGTATGAATGGAAGTCAGGAGCTGTTCCAGCTCTTCCAGCTCGAAAGGCTTGAGCAAGACGCGCACATTCGGGCCCCATTGGGTTGGATGGCTGCCCAGTTCGTAGCCGGAGCACAGCACTACCCAGCGCTGCGGGTCATCCGCCAGCAGCTGGCGGGCCAAGTCCGTGCCCGAGAGGCCGGGCAGGCTGACATCGGTCACCAGCACGTCAAAGGGGTCGCCAGCATCCAGGGCCATCGCCTCCTCGGCAGAGGCGCAGGGCGTGACCGACCGGCCTTCACCTTCCATGAGCATGCCAATGGTCTCGCGCAGCTCCGGATGGTCTTCAACGTACAGGATTCGCATACATCAGAGGGGGTTGATCCGCCATGCCACCCAGCAAAGAGAGGACATGGCCCAAACCCGCATCATGTGCAGGCAGGAGTGCTGCGCCATGTAGGACAAGGCGCCCTTTTGCACCCTGGTGCCCCCTGCGCCCGCGCTGGCTACGCCGGACTTCGGGCAACGCAGGCGGGTGCAACTGGCCTTTTTATTCTTCCAGCAGCGAGCGGAGCATCCACGCCGTCTGCTCATGCACCGTGAGGCGCTGCGTCAGCAGGTCGGCCGTGGGCTCGTCGCTGGCCTTGTCGGCCAGGGGGAACAGGCTGCGCGCCGTGCGGGCCACGGCCTCGTGGCCCTCGACCAGCACGCGCACCATGTCCATCGCCTTGGGCGGCTTGGCCGGTGCGTCAGGCACGGTGGCCAGCTTGCCAAACTCGGCATAAGAGCCCGGGGCCACGTGGCCCAGCGAGCGGATGCGCTCGGCAATCGGGTCCACCGCGTTCCACAGTTCGGTGTACTGCGCCATGAACATGGTGTGCAGCGTGTTGAACATCGGGCCCGTCACGTTCCAGTGGAAGTTGTGGGTCGTCAAGTACAGCGTGTAGGTGTCGGCCAGCAGGCGCGACAGGCCCTGGGCGATGGCAGCGCGGTCTTTGTCGCTGATGCCGATGTTGATGCTGGGGGCAGAGGTTTTGCCGGATGCGGCTTTGCCAGGAGCTTTGGCCATGGGGGAGGTTCCTTCCGTGCGGAAAACATGAAACACCCCGCGCCGTGCGGGGTCCTCAAACACTGTAGCGCAAGCCGCAGCGCCCCTGTGTCAGCCAAGGCCGATGCCTTGGACCAGGGTCAAGAAACCAGCGCGGGCGCCCCCCCCGGTCGGCTGGTTTATTGCATCTTCGGCAAGTTGCCGATGCGCACCAGCATCTCGGTGAACATCTGTATGTCGGCATCCAGGTCCACCACTTCCTTGAACTCCTTGGCGTTGTGGGCCGTGTACTTCTTGCCAGGCATGGCAGGGCCGAAGTTGATGGCGTTAGGCATCAGCTTGGCGGTGGTGCTGCCGGCCGTGGGCACGGGCTTGGCTTCGAGGCCGGTGGTGTCGCCAAAGGTGTTGAGCAGCGTGGCCAGCCAGGCGCCCTTGGGGTCGCGCGCCATCCAGTTGCCCTGCTGGTGATCCACTTCCACCGCCACACCGGCCTGGGCGCCCCAGGCCTTGATCTTGGCCGACGTAGCCTGCGTGAGCGCCTCAGGCGTGCTGCCACGGGGCATGCGCACGTTCACCAGCACATCGACCTTGCCGTCCTTTTCACGGATGAGGTTGGGCGACATCGTGAGCGGGCCCATGAAGTCGTCGCTGTAGGCCAAGCCCATCGTGCGCCCCAGGTAGTCGGTGCCGTAGAGGTCGGTCAGGTAGCGCACGGCCTGCGCGTAGCCGTTGGGTGCCAGCGCAAGGCCCGACTCCTTCAGGAACAGCGCCAGGCGCGGCAGGGGGTTCACGCCTTCTTCGGGGCGCGATCCGTGGGCCGAAGCGCCCGTGACCTTCACCACCACCGCGCCGCCGTCCTGCGCCACGTCGATGCTGAATGCGCCGCCTTGCGGCTGGTACTTGGCGACAAAGGCGCCCTTCGCCGCGTTCAGCCGCGCAGCCACGTCGGCCAGGTTGCCGCCCTGCAGGCGGGCGGTGGCCGTCTGGGGCACAGCGTTGGCCGATGCAGCACCCGCCATGGCGGTGATGGCCGTAGCGCCCGGGTTGGCAGCCGGTGACAGCGGGAAGGAGGCGCGCAGTGCGCCCGATCCCTTTTCGGCCACCACGGCCGGGTACTTGCTGTCGAGCACGATGTTGTACTCGGGCAGCGCGGTCTTGGCTCGGTAGTACTTCATCGCGTCGCCGCCGGTTTCTTCGGTGGTTTCGATCATGAGGCGGATGGTGCGCGCCAGCGGCAGGCCGCTGTCCTTCACCGCCTTCATCGCAAACAGCACGGTGGCGATGGAGCCTTTGTCGTCGATGGAGCCCCGGCCATACAGGTTGCCGCCCACGCGGGTCAGCTTGAAGGGGTCGAGCCGGGTGCCGTCGTCCAGCACCCATTCGTCGGCCACCACGGGCACCACGTCGGCGTGCGTGAGGATGCCGAACTCCTCGGGGCCGCTGCCGGGCAGCTTCACTTCAAAGATGCGGTTGTCCACATTGCGGTACTGCAGGCCAAAGTCCTTGGCCATGCCCTCTACCAGGGCACCAAACGCAATGATGTGTTTGTCTTCGTGCGGCGGCACCTTGTCGGCGCGCACCGTGGGAATGGCCACCATCTTCGCTGTGGCGTCGATCACCGCCGCCTGGTTGCGCAACCGGTTGTGCAGGCCCAGCAGGCGGCTGATGTTGACCAGGTCATCGCCCGCCAGGGGCTTGTGGGCCAGATACGCCGACACGGCGGTTTGCAACTGCGGCTGCATCTGCGCGGCCAGCGCCAGGAACTGGCGGAAGTCCGCCGCCGTTGCTGCCGCAGGCGCCGCAGCAATGCGGTCGAGTGCGGGCTTCTTCAACGTCTGGGTGGCAGGCGGAGTGGCGGGGGTGGAGCATGCCGTCAGGGCAGCGGCCAGCGTGGCGGTGAGCCAAAGCGTCTTCATAGGAACCTCTTGTGGGGGCAAGGGCACCGACCGCCGATGGGCGGAGGGTGCCGTGGAGGGCGCATCGCCTGCCCAGGCCGGATGGACCTGCGCAGGGGCGGCGCGAGTGTAGCGCCGATCCCCCGTCGCGAATCAGAGTCCTGACGATGTCAGGACAGTCGCGTCACGCCCGGGAGCTCACACGCATAAATGGCATTGCGCAGGGCCGCAATGGCCTCATAGCGCGTAAAGCTGCGACGCCAGGCCAGCACCACGCGGCGCATGGGCGGCGGGCTGCCGTCTTCCTCGCGGATGGGCAGATAGCGGATATAGGTCTCGTCGCTCTTGCGGCGGCGCGACACGGTAAGCAGCGCATCGCGGGGCACCGACAGGCGGGGCACCAGCGTCACGCCCATGCCTGCGGCCACCATGTGTTTGATGGTCTCCAGCGACGAGCCCTCGAACGACTTGCGGATGCCCTCGGCGTTGCTCGCAAAACGCGCGAACTCGGGGCACACCTCCAGCACATGGTCGCGAAAGCAATGGCCTGCGCCCAGCAGCAGCATGGTTTCGTTCTTGAGTTCAGCCGCCGTGACCGACTTCTTGGATGCCAGCGGGTGCGTGCTGGGCACAGCCGCCATGAAGGGCTCGTCATATAGAGGCGCCATCGCCAGGCCGGTGTCGGGGAAGGGCTCGGCCAGGATGGCGCAGTCGATCTCGCCCGTGCGCAGCATCTCCAGCAGCTTCACGGTGAAGTTCTCCTGCAACATCAGCGGCATCTGCGGGGTGCGTGTGATGGACTGGCGCACCAGTTCGGGCAGCAGATAGGGGCCGATGGTGTAGATCACGCCCAGCGTGAGCGGCCCGGCCAGCGGGTCCTTGCCGCGCTTGGCGATTTCCTTGATGGCCGCCGCCTGCTCCAGCACGCTTTGCGCCTGGCGCACGATGTCTTCGCCCAGCGGCGTCACCGTGACCTCGCCCGCGCTGCGCTCGAACAGCTTCACGTCCAGCTCTTCTTCCAGCTTCTTGATGGCCACCGAGAGCGTGGGTTGCGACACATAGCAGGCATCGGCCGCATGGCCAAAGTGCTTCTCGCGGGCCACCGCAACGATGTACTTGAGTTCGGTGAGGGTCATGGTGTCATGCCTTGAGATAGTCCGATTTTCCACCCAACCAGCGCGCCACGTGTTTGGCGGCCAGGTCAGGATACCGGTCCAGCATCTGCGGCGCCAGTTCGCGCGCCCATTCCAGCAGGTGGGTGTCTGTGGCCAGGTCGGCAAAACGCAGCAGCGCATCGCCCGACTGGCGCGCGCCCAGAAACTCTCCGGGGCCGCGGATTTCCAGGTCGCGCCGGGCGATCTCGAAGCCGTCGTTGGTCTCGGCCATGGCGCGCAGGCGCTCCTTGGCCGTTTCGCCCACGCGGCCGCTGTCGTTGGTGGCGTACAGCAGCACGCAGGCCGACGCCGCCGCGCCCCGCCCCACCCGGCCGCGCAGCTGGTGCAGCTGGCTCAGGCCAAAACGCTCGGCATGCTCGATGACCATGAGCGATGCGTTGGGCACATCCACCCCCACTTCAATCACGGTGGTGCTGACCAGCACGCCCATCTGGCCGCTGGTGAAAAGCGCCATCACGGCCTTCTTCTCGGCCGTGGGCATGCGCGAGTGCAGCAGGCCGACCATCACGCCGGGCAGGGCCTCGCTCAGGTCGGCATGCGTGGCGGTGGCGTTGGAGAGGTCCAGCGCCTCGCTCTCTTCGATCAGCGGGCACACCCAGTACACCTGCCGCCCGGCCTCCACCTGCGCGCCGATGCGCTCGATCACTTCGTCCTTGCGGCTGTCGGCGATCAGTTTGGTGACGATGGGGGTGCGGCCCGGGGGCAGCTCGTCGATCACCGACACATCGAGGTCGGCGTAGTAGCTCATCGCCAAGGTGCGTGGAATAGGTGTGGCACTCATCATCAGCATGTGCGGCTCCATGCCGTGTGCGGCGAGCTTTTGCCGCAGCGCCAGCCGCTGCGCCACGCCAAAGCGGTGCTGCTCGTCGATGATGGCCAGCGCCAGGTTCTTGAACTGCACCTGTTCCTGGATCACGGCGTGCGTGCCCACCACCAGCGCGGCCTCGCCGCTCGCCACCAGGGCCAGCATGGCGGTGCGGTCCTTCTTTTTTTGCCCGCCCACCAGCCAGGCCACCTTGCGGCCGTGCTGCGCCAGCAGCGGCTCCAGCCAGCCGATCATCTTGGCGAAGTGCTGCTCGGCCAGGATTTCGGTGGGTGCCATCAGCGCACATTGCCAGCCCGCATCCATGGCCAGGCAGGCGGCCAGGGCCGACACCACGGTCTTGCCCGATCCCACATCGCCCTGCAGCAGGCGGTGCATGGGCACCTGGCGGGCCAGATCGGCGGCAATCTCTTCCCCCACCCGGCGCTGGGCGGCCGTCAGGTCGAACGGCAGCACGGCCATCAGCTGTTCGTGCAAGGGCAAGGCGCCCTGGGCGCTGGGCCGGGGCCGCAGCACGGGCGCGCGCAGCATGTCGCGTTCGCGCCGCGACTGCTGTTGGGACAGCTGCTGGGCCAGCAGCTCTTCCGCCTTCAGGCGCTGCCAGGCGGGGTGGCTGTGGTCCTCCAGCGTCGACAGCGCCACGTCCGGCGTGGGGTGGTGCAAAAATGTGAGCGCCTCGCGCAAGCTGAACGCGCGGCGGAGGCCATTTTGACCATGAAACCGTGCCCAGGGCGGCTCAGCCCCCGGCGGCAGCGTGTCTGACAAGTCCACCCGGGTCAGGGCACTGACCACGGCGCGGCGCAGGTAAGGCTGGGGCAGCCCGGCGGTGGTGGGGTACACAGGCGTGAGCGAGGCGGGCAGCTCCCCCCCGGCCAGGCGAAACGCGGGGTGCAGCATCTGCCGCCCCCAGAAGCCGCCCTTGACCTCGCCCCGGATGCGCAGCCGGTTTCCCACGGCCAAGGTCTTCTGGTGCGACGGGTAAAAGCTGAAGAAGCGCAGCTCGCAGCTGCCGGTGTCGTCCTCCACCTGCACCAGCAGCTGGCGGCGGGGGCGCAGTTGCACCTCGCAGGCCGTGACCGTGGCCTCGATCTGCACCGTCTGCCCGTCCCGCGCGTTGGCCAACGGGGTGATGCGGGTTTCGTCCTCGTAGCGCAGGGGCAGGTGCAGGGCCAGGTCAATGTCGCGGCGCAGGCCCAGCTTTTGCAACGCCTTCTGCGCGACCGAGGCCGCGCCCTGGCCCCGCGCTGCCGGGGCGGCGGTGCGTGCAGGGGCTTTGGCGGGGGCTGGGGCGGCAGCGGGCATGGAGAGCAATTTGCTAGGGAAAACGAGCGGAGATGGCAGCCCGAAAAGGCTACCATGGTTACTATTGCTCACGCCTGACCAGGACGTGTTTTCGAGTCCCGGGTTTCTGCCATGCTCAAGCGCATCCACATCCAACACCTCACCCTGGGCATGTACCTGCACGAGTTTTGTGGCTCGTGGATGGATCACCCCTTCTGGCGGGCCAAGTTCCTGCTCAAGGACCCCAAGGACCTCGCCCGCATCCAGGCCACCGCCATCCAGGAAATCTGGATCGATACCGACAAAGGCCTGGACGTGGCAGCAGGCACCGCATCGATGTCCCGCGAAGAGGTGGATGCGCAGATCGAAACCGACTTCAGCCGCCTGGAAGAACTGCCCCCGGTCAAGGTCAAGCTGCCGTCGCCCCCCCCGCCCCCCAAGCGCGACCGCAAACCGGCTGACATGCACAGCGAACTCAAGATGGCCGCCGCCATCTGCGTGAAGTCCAAGGAAGCCGTGGTGTCGATGTTCAACGAGGCCCGCATGGGCCGGGCGGTGGATTCTGCGGGCGCCCAAAGCCTGGTGGAGGAGATTTCGGACTCCGTCACCCGCAACCCCGGCGCGCTCATCAGCCTGGCGCGGCTCAAGACAGCCGACGACTACACCTATATGCACTCGGTGGCCGTGTGTGCACTCATGGTGGCGCTGGCCAAGCAGCTCAAGCTCAAGGAAGACCAGCAGCGGCTGGCCGGCATGGCGGGCCTGCTGCACGACCTGGGCAAAGCGGCCATTCCGCTGGCCGTGCTCAACAAGCCCGGCAAGCTCACCGACCAGGAGTTCACCGTGGTGCGCAGCCACCCGGTGGAGGGCTTTCACATGCTCAAGGAGGGTGGCAACGTGCCCGATGCGGTGCTGGACGCCTGCCTGCACCACCACGAAAAGGTGGACGGATCGGGCTACCCCGACAAGCTGGCGGGCGAAGGCATCAGCGTGATCGCCCGCATGACCGCCATCTGCGACGTGTACGACGCCATCACCTCCGACCGGCCCTACAAGCGCGGCTGGGACCCGGCCGAATCGCTGCGCCGCATGGCCGAGTGGACCAAGGACCACTTCGACGCGCGCATCTTCCAGGCGTTTGTCAAAAGCATCGGCATCTACCCCGTGGGCTCGCTGGTGCGGCTGACCTCGGGCCGCATCGGGATCGTGACGGAACAATCGCCCACCGCGCTCACCACTCCCATCGTCAAGGTGTTCTTCTCCACCAAGTCCGACCTGCGCATTCCGCCCGAGGTGGTGAACCTGGCTGCCCCGGACTGCAACGAGAAGATCGTGGCACGCGAAGACCCCGAGAAGTGGCGCTTTCCCGACCTGGACGAGCTGTGGTCCGGCTTCTCCGACAAGGTCTGGTAGCACATGCCTGCACTGATCATCACCCTGACACTCAACCCCGCCCTGGACCTGGCGACCACCACCGACCACGTGGCCCCCACACACAAACTGCGCTGCGGCCCGGTGCGGCGGTTTGCGGGGGGCGGCGGCATCAACGTGGCGCGGGTGCTGCACCGCCTGGGCGCGGACGTGAGCGCGTGGGCACTGGCGGGCGGCGCGGCGGGCGCCCAGGTGCAGCAGTTGCTGGCCGGCGAGGGCGTGCCCACGCGGCTGCAGCGCATTGCGGGCGACACGCGCGAGAACTTTTCGGTGGTCGAGACCAGCACGGGCCAGGAGTTTCGGTTTGTGCTGCCCGGCCCCATGCTGCAGGCCAGCGAGTGGCAGGCTTGCCTGGATGCGCTGGCTACCCACACACCGCCACCCCGCTGGCTGATTGCCAGCGGCAGCCTGCCGCCTGGCACGCCGGACGACTTCTACGCCCAGCTGGCGCGCGCCGCATCCGGCCGGGGCGTGCGGGTGGCCGTCGACACCTCGGGGCCGCCGCTGGCGGCGGCATTGCAGGCTGGGGTGGCGCTGGTCAAACCCAGCCTGCGCGAGCTGCGCGACCTGTTGCAACAGCCCCTGGAACAGGCGGCCGACTGGTGCACTGCCGCCCAGTCGCTGGTGCGCAGCGGCGCCGCCGACACCGTGGCCCTGTCGGTGGGCGAGCAAGGCGCCGTGCTGGCCACGCGGGAGGGGGTATGGCAGGCGCCAGCGCTGAACGTGCCCGCTACGACCGGCACCACGGGCGCTGGGGACTGCTTTTTGGCGGCACTGGTCTGGGCGCTGGACCGGGGCGATGCGCCTGCCGAGGCGCTGCGCTGGGGCGTGGCCGCAGGCGCTGCCGCCTTGCTGCATCCGGGCACCACCCTGGCCCAGGCCGATGACGTGCAACGGCTGGTGCACAGCGTACCGGCACCGGTGGCATTCACCACCTCGCCCTAGCACCGCGCCTGCAGGGGCTGCAGCCCCGTGGGACAATCGCGCCTTCCGCAATTTTTACCTTGGCACGGGCCCGTTCGGCCCTCAAGCACGATGACTGATCTCTCCAGCGGCGCAACCAGTGCGCCCCTCGCCTCCGGCGGCCCTTCCACGCCCCGCGTGTTCACCCTCAGCGACTTCGACTTCTCGCTGCCCCCCGAACTCATTGCCCAGCACCCCGCGCCCGAGCGCAGCGCCTCGCGCCTGCTCGATGGCCGCGCCATGCAGCCGGTGGACCGCATCTTTCGCGAGCTGCCCGGCCTGCTGCGCGAAGGCGATTTGCTGGTCTTCAACGACACGCGCGTGGTCAAGGCGCGCATCTTTGGCGAGAAGACCAGCGGCGGCAAGCTGGAGCTGCTGATTGAGCGTGTGCTGCCCGCCGAAGCCGGTGGCCAGGGCAACGAAGTCGTGGCCCACATGAAGGTCAGCAAGAAACCCCTGCCCGGCAGCGTGGTGCACATGGCCGGTGGCCGCCAGGCCGGTGGCTTTGACGCCCAGCTGCTGGGCCGCTGGCCCACCGAGGACGGCCCGCTGTTCCGCTTTGCGCTGCACGGCCCGGCGGGCGAATCGCCCTGGGAGCTGATGGACCGCCACGGCCACCTGCCGCTGCCGCCCTACATCGAGCGCCAGCAAAACACCGACCACGACCCCGACGAGGCCGAGGACAGCCAGCGCTACCAGACCGTGTTTGCCCGCACCCCCGGCGCCGTGGCCGCGCCCACGGCCGCGCTGCATTTTGACGAAGGCGTGCTGGCCGACCTGGCCGCACGCGGCATCGAACGCGCCAGCGTCACGTTGCACGTGGGCGCAGGCACCTTCCAACCCTGCAAGACCGAGAACCTGGCCGAGCACCAGATGCACAGCGAGTGGTACGAGATTCCGCTGGCCACGTTGGCCGCGCTGGAGCGCTGCCGCCAGCGCGGCGGCCGCGTGGTGGCCGTGGGCACCACCACCGTGCGCACGCTGGAGTCGTGGGCCAAGACCGGTCAGGCCTCGGGCGACACCAACATCTTCATCACGCCGGGCTTTGCGTTTCAGGTGGTGGATGTGCTCATCACCAACTTTCACCTGCCCAAGAGCACGCTGATGATGTTGGTGAGCGCGTTTGCGGGCTATGCCCACATCATGGGCCTGTACCGGCACGCGATTGCGCAGCAGTACCGCTTCTTCAGCTATGGCGACGCGATGCTGCTGGAGCGCGCACGCAGCACGCCGTGAGCCCGCCCGGCCCTGCGTTGTCCACCGGCCCTGCAGCCCGCCGGCGTGCGGCGCTGGCAGGCATCGCGCTGGCCGTCACAGCCTGCGCGTTCTTTGCGCTGCTGGACACCGCGAGCAAGCTGGTCAGCGTGGGCGTGCCCATCGTCATGGCGCTGTGGATGCGCTACGTGTTCCAGTCGCTGCTGACCACGGCCTTTGTGCTGCAGCGCGCGGGGCGCTCGGCGCTGCGCACCACACAACCCCGCTTCCAGGCCCTGCGGGGCGCGCTGTTCGCCATGACCAGCCTGTTCGGCTTCATCAGCCTCACGGCCCTGCCGCTGGCAGAGTTCACGGCCATTGTGGCGACGGTGCCCCTGTGCGTGACGGTGGTGGCGGCTCTGTGGCTGCACCAGCCCGTCAGCGTGGTGCGCTGGCTGCTGGTGGTGGCCGGGCTGGCGGGCACGCTCGCCATCATCCGGCCCGGGGGCGAGGCCTTCACCTGGGCGCTGCTGTGGCCGCTGTGCATGCTGGCTGCGGGCACGGGCTACCAGGTGCTGAGCAGCAAGATGGCGGGCCAGGAAAGCCCCGCTACCACACAGCTTTACACCAGCTGGATCGCCACCGCGCTGGTGTCGCTGGGCGTGCCGTTCTTCTGGCAGTCGGTGAGCGACCCGTGGATGTGGGCGGGCATGTTCACCATGGGCCTGTCGAGCGCGGTGGGCCACATGCTGCTGCTCAACGCCTATGCACGCACCACGCCGGTGACAATTGCGCCGTTTTTGTATTCGCAGATCGGGTTTGCCATGCTGGCGGGCTGGCTGGTGTACCGCCATGTGCCCGATGCGTGGTCCATGGCGGGCATCGCGGCCATCGTGCTCAGCGGCGCGGCCAGCGCCTGGCTGACCGTGCGCGAGACACGTTAAGCGCCAAAACAGCCGGTAGCGCTAGTGCAATATGCCTGAAAAGCTACACATTCAATAGCACCAAACCCGCCACCTGGGCATGGATCAGAACGCCACCGCGTGCCCGTCCTTGCGCGGGTCCGAACCTGCGATATAGCTGTTGCCGTTGCGTAGCACCAGCTGGGCGCCGCCAAAGGCGAACACGCCGTTGCCCTCTTCCACCGTCACCTCGTGCCCGCGCGCGCGCAGCGCGGCGACCACGGCGGGGTCAAAGCCTGGCTCCACCGCCACACCCTTGCCGCCGGTGATGCGCCAACGGGGTGCATCGGCGGCTGCCTGTGGGTTCTGGCCGTAGCGCAGCACGCGCAGCGCCATCTGGGTATGGCCCTGGCTTTGCATGGGGCCGCCCATCACGCCGAAAGCCATCTGCGGCGTGCCGTCGACATGCATGGCAAAGGCCGGGATGATGGTGTGCGAGGGGCGCTTGCGCGGCGCCACCTGGTTGGCGTGGCCCGGGACCAGGTTGAAGCCATGGCCCCGGTTCTGCAGGCTGATGCCCGTGCCCGGCACCACCACGCCCGAGCCAAAGCCCATGTAGTTGGACTGGATGAACGAGACCATCATGCCGGACGCGTCGGCCGCCGCCAGATACACCGTGCCGCCGGGGCGCGGCGCGCCGTAGCCAGGGTCGCCAGCGCGCGTGGTGTCGATCAGCGCGGCGCGGCTGCGCAGGTAGTCGGGGTGCAGCAGCGCATCCGGCTTCACCGGCATGGCGTCGATGTCGGCGTTGTACTGGTGCAGGTCGGCAAACGCGAGCTTCATGGCCTCGATGCTGGCGTGCACGGTCTCCACATCGTCCACCGGGTGCGCGCCAATGCCGTGTGCGTCGAGCATGCCCAGCGCCATCAGTGCGGCAATGCCCTGGCCGTTGGGCGGGATCTCATGGATGACCGAGTCACCAAACCGCTGCTGGATGGTGCCCACCCAGTCGGCCTGGTGTGCGGCCAGGTCGGCCATCGTCATCGCGCCGCCGTTGGCTTGCGCATGGGCGGCAATGCGTTCGGCAATCACGCCCCGGTAGAAGGCCTCGCCCTCGGTTTCGGCAATCAGCTCCAGCGTGCGCGCATGGGCTTCACTGCGAAAGATTTCACCTGCCTTAGGCACCCGACCATTCGGCATGAAGCACTCGGCAAACCCGGGTTGCGTGCCCAGCTTGGCCGCGCCCAGCGCCCACAGGCGGGCGATGGTGGGCGACACCGGAAAGCCATTGCGCGCGTAGTCGATGGCGGGCTGCGCCAGCTGCGCAAACGGCAGCTTGCCCAGGCGCTTGGACAGCGCCACCCAGGCCGACACGGCGCCCGGCACGGTGACGGCGTTCCAGCCCGTTTCGGGAATGCCGCCCAGCTTCTCGAAGTATTCAGGCGTCCATGCCGCAGGCGAGCGGCCCGAGGCATTGAGGCCGTGCAGCTCCTTGCCATCCCACACGATGGCAAACCCGTCGCTGCCCAGGCCGCAGCCCGTGGGCTCCACCACCGTGAGCGCCATGGCAGCGGCAATGGCGGCGTCCACCGCGTTGCCACCCGCCAGCAGCATGCGCAGGCCCGCCTGCGCGGCCAGCGGCTGCGAAGTGGAGACCACGTTGCGGCCCATGACCGCACTGCGGTTGGAGGCGTAGGGAAGGGACCAGTCGAGGGATGGGGTATTCATAGCGTTCTGACTCTGTTGCCCCGCACAGGGCGGGCTGCATGAAACCGGCGCGGCGCAAAGCGAGGGACGCCGAGGAAGGGCCGCCCCGCACCGAGGGCGTCGTCCCCCTTCCCGAATGGCAACGCCATTCAAGAGAAGGGGCTGAGAGCCGCGGCTCCAAGCCTACTTTCGTAGGCTTGGACGGCATCGAAGAGCGGCCGCCTCTGGCGGACGCACCGAGTGGCAACCCTCAGGGGGATGTCACTCCAGGGTTATTTTGTGCTGGCGAATCACCGTCGCCCAGCGGTTGCTGTCGGCCTGCACCATGGCACCAAACTGCGCGGGCGTGCGCGGTGCGGCGGGCTCCACGCCCAGCTTGGCCAGGCTCTCGGCCACTTCGGGCGCCTGCACGGCTCTGGCGAAGGCCTTGTGCACCTTCTCCACCAGCGCGGGGGATGCCCCGGCAGGCAGGTACACGCCAAACCAGGTCACCGACGAATAGCCGGGCAGGCCAGATTCGGCCAGCGTGGGCAGCTCGGGCGCCAGGGTGCTGCGCTTTTCGCTGGTCACCGCGATGGCGCGCAGGCGGCCGGCCTTGGCGTGCGGCATGCCGGTGGGCAGCGAGTCAAACAGCACATGCGTCTGCCCGGCGATCAGATCAGGGATAGCCAGGGCCGTGCCCTTGTAGGGGATGTGCGTCATCTCCACTCCCGCCTGGGCGCTGAAGGCGGCCGTGTTCAGGTGCACGATGGTGCCGTTGCCGCTGGTGGCGTAGTTGAGCTTGCCGGGATGGGCCTTGGCATACGCAATCAGCTCGCCCACGGTCTTGACCGGCAGGCTGTTGGTGACCAGCAGCACGCTGGGTGCGTCGGCCACATGGGCCACCGGCGTGAAGTCCTTGCGCGGGTCATAAGCCAGCTTGGGCATGAGGTGGGGCGAGATGGCATGTGTGCTGCTCGTGGTCAGCAGCAGGGTGTAGCCGTCGGGTGCGGCCTTGGCCGCCTCGGCCGTGCCCAGGGTGCCGCCAGCGCCGGGCTTGTTGTCCACCACCAGTTGCTGTCCCAGGTCGGCCGCGACGCGCTGGGTGACGGTGCGGGCCACCAGGTCGGTCGCGCCGCTGGCGGGGAAGGGCACGATCACCCGCACCGGGCGATCCGGCCAGTTGGCTTGTGCCTGCGCGGCAGATGCCAGCACCAGCAGGCCGGCCAGGCCCCAGACACCACGGCCCCAGGAAAGTAGACGCATACAGAGCACTCCCGCAAAGAAATCGGACACAACAGAGGATGGAACCATCTTAGGAAGCTGCGCCTTGCTTGACCACCAGCATTTCAGCAAGCTGCTTTGCCACCACGGCAAACCGGCGCATACTGAACACCTCCCTCTCCGCCCCTTCCTCCATGCGTCCCCACCTGCTGCAAGACACCACCCTGCGCTACTTTCTGGCCGTGGCGCAGAGTGGATCGCTCACCGAGGCCTCGGCCCGCCTGCATGTGGCCGCCTCGGCACTGAGCCGCCAGATCGCAGGGCTGGAGGCCCAGCTGGGCACGCCCCTCTTTGAGCGCCACCCGCGCGGCATGGTGCTGACAGCGGCGGGCGAGATCCTGGCGGTGCACGCGCGCCGCACGTTGCTGGACGCCGAGCGCGCGCTGGGCGAGATCGGCGCGCTGCAGGGCCTGCGTGCGGGGCAGGTGCGCCTGGCCACATCGGATGCGTTCGCGAACGAGCTGGTGCCGCGCCTGTGCGTGGAGTTCCAGCGCACGTACGCAGGGGTGCAGTTCAGCGTCATCGCCTTGCCCACGGCCCAGGTGCCCGACGCCGTGCGCAGCGGCGCAGCCGACATCGGCCTGTGCTTCAGCCGCGCACCGCACAAGGACATCGACGTGGCCTACCGCCAGAGCGCGCCGGTGCTGGCCCTGCTGCCCCCGGGCCACCCACTGGCCAGCACAGGCAGCGTGACCCTGGCGCAGATGGCCGGGTACCCGCTGGCCCTGCCCCCGGCCGAAACCACGGTGCGCCAGATGATCGACATCGTCTGCAGCCGCCAGGGCCTGCAGCTCGAAGCCGTGCTCATCAGCAACCACGCCAAGACGGTGGTCAACTTTGTGCAGCTGGGCGGCGGACTGTCCGTGGCCAGCGAGATCGCCGTGCGCCACCTGGTGGCCGAAGGCGCCATCGTGGCCCTGCCCATCAGCGACCCCGGCATGGACCTGCGCGACATCGAGATCCAGACCCTGGCCGGGCGCAGCCTGCCGGTGGCGGCGCAGGCGTTTCTGGAACTGCTCAAGGAACGGCTACCGCAGCCGTGGTAGGCCTTGGCGCGGGTTAGTCGCTGGGCTGGTCATCCATCGGCCGGCCGAGGCGAATCGGGCCGCCGGGCGCCGTGGCATCCACCAGCACCCCGCCGCGCGTGACGCGCAGGCGGTGCTGATGTGCCAAAACCTGCGCCACCTGCCTGACTTGAGGCATGTAGTGGCGCCAGTCACCGCCCTCTGGCACCAACGCCCGAGCGACCTCTGACGGGCAGATCGTCGTGTGCGGCTTGCGCTGCGCCAGCAAGGCAAAGATTTGCGCCTCCACGTCTGCGTCGGTCATGGCGCGCGCGCGGTGTTGCGAACCCTGCTCAGTAACCGTGCTGCGCGCGAAAATCCCGCGCCTTGCCAAAGTGCCCGTTGCCAATGAAGGGCACGGGCGGGCGCAGCGCCGACAACGGCGAGGGGTGGTTGGACGTGAGCACCAGGTGCCCCCGGTCTGCGGGGATCCACGCGCGCTTTCCCTGTGCGTGCGAGCCCCAGAGCATGAACACCACCGGACGCGGGCCCTCGGCCACGTGGCGGATGACGGTGTCGGTCAGCTCTTCCCAGCCCTTGCCCGCATGGCTGGCGGCCTGGCCCTCTTCCACCGTGAGGCAGGTGTTGAGCAGCAGCACGCCATTCTTTGCCCACTTGACCAGGCTACCGCCGGGGTTCGGGAACGGGGGAAACGCCACCCCCAGGTCGCGCTGCATTTCCTTGAAGATGTTCTGCAGCGAGGGCGGCAGCCGCACGCCCGGCGCCACCGAAAATGCCAGACCCTCGGCCTGGCCCCGGCCGTGGTACGGGTCCTGCCCCAGGATGACCACGCGCACGTCTTCGGGTGGCGTCAGGTCCAGCGCGCGCAACGGCTGGGGCGGAAAGATCGCTGCTCCCGCCTGCAGCCGCGCCTGCAAGTGAGCGAGCAACGCCTGCCCACGCGCGCCTGCAAAAAAGGCGTCCACCAAGGGCTGCCAGCCAGGGGCCACCGGCCAGTCGGCGGGTTGGGCCGTCTGGAGTTGCGTGGCGGGCATTTCAGAGGGATTCATGGCGAAATGGGCTGGTAGCGCTATTTAAATATGCTCCAGCAGCTATCAAAAACATAGTGATCGATCACTGTCAAGCAAACAGCTTGGCCAGCGCCAGGCCGGGGTCGTCGGCGCGCATGAAGGCCTCGCCCACCAGAAAGGCGTGCACACCCGCGTCGCGCATGGTCTTCACATCGGCAGGCTTGAGGATGCCGGACTCGGTGACCAGCAAACGGTCCGCAGGCACATCCTTGAGCATGCCCAGGGTGGTGTCCAGCGTGACTTCAAACGTGCGCAGGTTGCGGTTGTTGATGCCCACCAGCGGGGTCTTGAGCTTGAGCGCGCGCTCCAGTTCGGCGCGGTCATGCACCTCCACCAGCACCGCCATGTCCAGGCTGCGGGCAATGGCCTCGAAGTCAGCCATCTGGGCGTCATCCAGGCAGGCAGCGATCAGCAGGATGGCATCGGCGCCCATGGCGCGGGATTCGTAGATCTGGTACGCATCCACCATGAAGTCCTTGCGCAGCACGGGCAGCAGGGTGCTCGCGCGTGCCTGCTTCAGGTAGTCCGGCTGGCCCTGAAAGAACTGCCGGTCGGTCAGCACCGACAGGCAGGCCGCGCTGACCTTGCCATCGCCTTCCATATAGCTTTGCGCAATGTCAGCGGGCTCGAAGTCAGCGCGCAGCACGCCCTTGCTGGGGCTGGCTTTCTTGACCTCGGCAATCACCGCCGCCTGGCCCTTGGCGATCTTGGTCCGCAGCGCGCCTTCAAAGTCGCGCGTGAGCACGCGGCTCTCCGCATCGGCGCGCATGGCGTCGAACGGCTGGCGCTTCTTGGCGGCGGCCACTTCTTCGTGCTTGACGGCCACGATCTTGTTGAGGATGTCACTGCTCATGGTTGGCTGCCTTGTCGGTTTCAGTGGGCTCAGCGGAGCCCTGTTTCAGAATGCGGGTGAACACGCGGTGCATCACGACCCCGGCCACGATGAACAGGGCAGAGACGCCCAGTGCGATCCAGGTGCCCGGGTCGTGCCACATGGCTGGGTCAGGCCGCCGTATCAGACCGCTGTGGCCAGCGCATGCGTGCGGGTGACCACCTGCTCCAGCTTGGCCAGCGCGGCGCCGGAGGCAATCGCAGCGCGTGCCTTGGCAATGCCCGCCTGGATGGACTCGGCCACGTTGGCGGCATAGAGGGCCACGCCTGCATTCAGGCAGACGATGTCCTGCGCGGCACCGGGTTCGCCCTTCAGCACGCCGATCAGCATCTCACGCGACTGCTCGGGTGTTTCGACCTTGAGGGCGCGGTTGCTGGCCATCGGCAGGCCGAAGTCTTCAGGGTGGATCTCGTATTCGGTGATCTGGCCGTTCTTCAGCTCACCCACCAGCGTGGCGGCGCCCAGGCTCACTTCGTCCATGCCATCGCGGCCGTACACCACCAGCGCGTGTTCGGCGCCCAGGCGCTGCAGCGCGCGCACCTGGATACCGACGAGGTCGGGGTGGAACACGCCCATCAGGATGTTTGGCGCACCGGCCGGGTTGGTCAGCGGGCCCAGGATGTTGAAGATGGTGCGCACGCCCAGTTCCTTGCGCACCGGGGCCACGTTTTTCATGGCGGGGTGGTGGTTGGGCGCAAACATGAAGCCGATGCCGACTTCAGCGATGCACTGGGCGATCTGCTCGGGCTTGAGGTTGATGTGGATGCCCAGGGCCTCCATCACATCGGCGCTGCCGCTTTTGCTCGACACACCGCGCCCGCCATGTTTGCTGACCTTGGCGCCCGCTGCGGCGGCCACGAACATCGAGCAGGTGGAGATGTTGAAGGTGTTGGCTCCGTCGCCGCCCGTACCCACGATGTCCACCATGTGGGTCGCGTCCTTGACGTGCACCTTGGTGCTGAACTCGCGCATCACCTGCGCGGCAGCGGTGATCTCGCCGATGGTTTCCTTCTTCACGCGCAGGCCGGTGATGATGGACGCGGTCATGACGGGCGAGAGTTCGCCGTTCATGATGAGCCGCATCAGGTGCAGCATCTCGTCGTGGAAGATTTCGCGGTGCTCGATGGTGCGCTGCAGCGCTTCTTGGGGGGTAATGGGCATGGAATGTCTCCTGGTATTTATGCAGAGGGCTGGTCTGTGAAGGCCAGCTTGAGCCCGAAGCCGATGAACATGGCACCGGCCACGCGGTCCAGCCAGTGCATGCCGCGCTGGATCACCCCGGCGCGCCGTGCCATCCACGATGCCGCCAGCGCCCAGCCCACATTGACGGGGACGGCGTTGAGGTTGAACAGCACGCCCAACAGCACAAAGGCCAGCGCCTTGTTGTCCGCGCCCGGCGCGATGAACTGCGGCACAAAGGCCAGGAAGAAGATCGCGACCTTGGGGTTGAGCACATTGGTCCAGAAGCCACCGAGGAACACCTTGCGCAGCGGTGTGTGCTGCGCAGGGGCCGCCTGCGCGGCTGCCAGCGCTGCGCTGTTACCGCCATCAGCACCGGGCTTGGACAACAGCATGCGCACACCCATCCACATCAGGTACGCTGCACCGATCCACTTGAGCACGGTAAACGCCGTGGCCGATGCGGCCAGCAGCGCGCCCACGCCCACGGCGGCCGCAAAGATGTGCACAAAACACCCAGCCGTGATGCCCAGCCCCGCCACGATGCCCGCGCGGGTGCCGGTCTTGAGCGCGTTGGTCACGATGTAAAGCACATCGGGGCCTGGCGTGAGGTTGAGCAGCCAGCCTGCGGCAATGAACATCACCAACTGGTGGGCGTCAATCATCATGTGCGCTGCTCCAGAAAGTTCTTCAGCATGGCGTGGCCGTGTTCGGTGAGGATGCTTTCGGGATGGAACTGCACGCCTTCGATCGCCAGCGTCTTGTGGCGTACGCCCATGATCTCGCCGTCCTCCGTCCAGGCCGTCACCTTCAGCACATCGGGGCAGGTGGCGCGCTCGATGGCCAGCGAGTGGTAGCGGTTGACGGTGAACTGCTCGGGCAACCCGGCAAACACGCCCTTTTGCGTGGTGGTGATGACGCTGGTCTTGCCGTGCATCAGCTCCTGCGCGCGGATGATGTTGCCGCCGAAGGCCGCGCCAATGCTCTGGTGGCCCAGGCACACGCCCAGAATGGGCAGCTTGCCGGCAAAGTGCTTGATCGCGGCCACGGAGATACCCGCCTCCGCAGGCGAGCAAGGGCCGGGCGAGATGACGAGGCGGTCGAGCTGGCCCGCGTTGAGACGCGCCTCGATCTCGGCCACGGTGATCTCGTCGTTGCGGAACACCTCGACCTCGGCGCCCAGTTCACCAAAGTACTGGACGATGTTGTAGGTAAAGCTGTCGTAGTTATCGACCATCAAGAGTTTAGTCATGCGGCGCTCCCGGCAAGGGCGGGCTCGCGCAGACGGGCGAACTCGCGGTGTTCATAGGCAATGCAGGCTTCCATGAGGCTGCGGTAGATGGCTTCCATCACGTCGGCGTCACCGCCTTCGGCCTGGGCGCGCTCGCGCACGCGGGCCACGATGGCCTCGATGCGCGCTTCATCGCGCACCTGTTCCACACCTTGCTTGATGCGGGCGGCCTGGGTCATGTAGCCCACGCGCTCCACCAGCAAGGGCACCAGGACGTCGTCCAGCGCGTTCACTTCGCGGCGCACGTCCTGCATGGTGGCGCAGGGTTTGACTCGGGTGATAGCGAGGGTCATTCCAGCCCCTCCTCGACCAGTTCGGCGGCGCGCAGCAGCGCACGGGCCTTGTGTTCGGTTTCTTTCCATTCCAGCTCGGGCACCGAGTCAGCCACCACACCGGCTGCCGCCTGCACGTAGAGCGTGCCGTTCTTGATGATGCCGGTACGGATCGCAATCGCCACGTCCATGTCGCCCGCGTAGCTCAGGTAGCCGCAGGCGCCGCCGTACAGGCCGCGCTTGGTGGGTTCCAGCTGGTCGATGAGCTCCATGGCGTGCACCTTGGGCGCGCCGGTGAGTGTGCCGGCGGGGAAGGTGGCCTTGAGCACATCCATGCTGGTCATGCCGTCGTGCAGGATGCCTTCCACGTTGCTCACGATGTGCATCACGTGGCTGTAGCGCTCCACTGCAAAGGCCTCGGTCACCTTCACGGTGCCCGTTTTGGCAATGCGGCCGATGTCGTTGCGCGCCAGGTCGATCAGCATCACGTGTTCGGCGCGTTCCTTGGGGTCGTTGATGAGTTCAACCTCGGTGGCCTTGTCCTTCTCGGGTGTGGCGCCGCGCGGGCGGGTGCCAGCCAGCGGGCGGATGGTGACCTTGGTGCCTTCGTCGGTCTTCTCCTGGCGCACCAGGATCTCGGGGCTGGCGCCCACCACGTGGAAGTCGCCAAAGTCGTAGAAGTACATGTACGGCGACGGGTTCAGCGAACGCAGCGCGCGGTACAGCGACAGAGGCGACTCGGTGTAGCGCTTGTGGATGCGCTGGCCCACCTGCACCTGCATGAAATCGCCCGCAGCGATCAGCTCCTTGGCGCGCTCCACGGCGGCCAGGTAGTCAGCCTTGGCAAAGTCGCGCTGGGCGGGGTGGCTTTCGGTGGCCTTGACCACGGGGGCGCTCACCGAATACTTGAGCTGCTCTTTCAGCTCGCGCAGGCGCTTCTTGGCCTTGGCGTAGGCCTCGGGCTGGGCCGGGTCGGCGTAGACAATGAGGTACAGCTTGCCCGAGAGGTTGTCGATGACGGCCAGCTCCTCGCACTGCAGCAGCAGGATGTCGGGGCAGCCCAGGGTATCGGGTGGGCAGGTGGTCTCCAGCTTCTTTTCGATGTAGCGCACCGCGTCGTAGCCGAAGTAACCGGCCAGGCCACCGCAGAAGCGCGGCAGGCCGGGGCGCAAAGCCACTTTGAAACGCTTTTGGTAGGCCTCAATGAAATCGAGCGGGTTGCCTTGCGCGGTCTCGACCACCTGACCGTCGGTCACCACCTCGGTCCTGGCCTGGTCGCCAAAGCCGCTGGCGCGCAGCAGGGTGCGGGCGGGCAGGCCAATGAAGCTGTAGCGCCCGAAGCGCTCGCCGCCCACCACGGATTCGAGCAGGAAGCTGTGCTTGCCGCCGTCTTTGGTGTGCGCCAGCTTCAGATAGAGCGAGAGCGGAGTTTCCAGGTCCGCAAAGGCCTCGGCCATGAGCGGAATGCGGTTATAGCCTTCGCTGGCCAGGCTTTTGAATTCAAGTTCTGTGATCACGGGGAGGGCTCCCAGCTGTCGCAGCGCGTGTCCCTGTGCAATGAAAAAGGGGCGCTGCGGTCCATTCAATCGGCCTCACCGCATCCGGGTGGAGGCCACGGGTGCACGCTGGGGCTGCTGCCCAGGTGCCATCAGGCGTTCAAAGCGACAGGCTGACGCCAGGGCCAGGCTCCCCGGTCGCTGCAACCTGTGATGAACACGTGGTGAATGAACATGGGCCAAAGTGTAGCAAAGCTTTTTTAGCGGGCTGATTTGACAGCCCTCACAGCGAGATCGCACAACCGCTCGAAAACCCTGTTGCGGCCCGACAGGAGCGCTGCAACAATTTGAAACGAACGACCGTTCTTTTTTAAGGAGCTGCGCATGAAATTCCTGACGCGATGCGCTGTGATGGCGGGAGCTTGCCTGTTGGCAGCCAGTGCCATTGCCCAGCCCATTACCGTGGCCGACGTGAAGTACGAAGAAACCGCCAGCCTGAGCGGCAGCACCCTGCAGCTCAACGGCGCAGGGGTGCGCTACAAGGCAGTGTTCAAGGTGTACACGGCGGGGCTGTATCTTGAAAAGAAAGCTGGCACACCCGCCGACGTCATGGCCCAGAAGGGCCCCAAGCGCATGAGCATCACCATGCTGCGCGACATCGACTCCACCGAGCTGGGCAAGCTGTTCTCGCGCGGCATGGAGGACAACATGGACCGCGCGGCATTCTCCAAGCTCATTCCTGGCGTGCTCCGCATGAGCCAGATCTTCTCGGACCACAAGAAGCTGGTGGCGGGAGACCAGTTCCAGATCGACTGGATTCCGGGTACCGGCACGATCATCACCGTCAAGGGCAAGCCGCAGGGAGAGCCCTTCAAGGAACCCGAGTTCTTCAACGCGTTGCTGGGTATCTGGCTGGGCAATGCGCCAGCTGACTGGAAGCTCAAGGACGCGTTGCTGGGCAAGACCGCCCAGTCATCGTCCTAGTTGTCCTAGGGCAAACACCCACGCTCTCCCGGCCCCAGTTGTCGCGCGTCCGACAGACGCGCCCTCTACCCGGGAGTAGCCTGCCTCTTACTTTGTGCCACAGCCATTTCCCATCTGTTTGAGACTTCCGACGACGCGACAACCGGCCTCCCACTGCGCACACCCGCAGCGCCCGAGGCCACGGCCTGAACCGAGTTTTATGCGCTACCCGCGCCCCGCAACGAGCCGTCTGTAACGCCCCTTGTGATCCCTGCCCTCCTTCGCGCCAGACACCACCATGAAACTCAGCAACCTTTCCGTCGGCTTGCGCCTGGGCGCATCCTTCGGCGCCATTCTTCTCATCACGGCTCTCATTGCGGCCACAGGGATGTGGCGCATTGCCAGCCTGCAAAGTGCCAGCGAGCGCGTCGCCACGCAGGAGATCGAGCAGCAAACCCTTGTGGAGGACTGGGCGTCAGACATCCGGCTGAACTGGGTACGCACCGAGGCCTTCCTCAAGGCCATCGACCGCGACTACATGGACAAGCTCACCGCCGATACCCAGGCGACGGCGAAGGGCATGGAAGCCAAGGTCAAGCGCATTGAGGCACTGGTGCAAGGCGACCAGGCCAAGGGGCTTCTGGCCGCAATTGCGACGGCCCGGCAGGCCTACAACGACAAGCTCAACGAAATCCGGGAACTGCACCGCGGTGGCGAACCCAACGTGCCCGCCCTCGTGGACAAAGACCTGCGCCCGCTGGCCGACAAATACCTTCAATCCCTCGACGACCTGCGCAAAACCATGGCCGCCCAGCTGGCCGAAAGCCAGGCAGACACCTCCACCCTGGCCAAAGCCAGCCAGGTGCTGTTGGGCGTAGGCACGCTGGTGGCCGTCGCGCTCGGCGCATTGATGGGCCTGACCGTCACGCGCTCCATCGTGCGCCCCTTGCAGCAAGGCCAACAAGCCGCCGAAAGCATTGCAGATGGCGACCTGACCCACCCCATTACCACCAGCGGCAATGACGAAACCGGCCAGTTGCTCCAAGCACTGTCCACCATGCAATCGCGCCTGGCCACCATCGTGGGCAACGTGCGCAACAGCGCCGAGGGCGTGGCCACGGCCAGTGCCGAGATTGCGTCAGGCAACAACGACCTGAGTGCCCGCACAGAACAGCAGGCCAGCGCACTGGAGGAAACCGCAGCCTCCATGGAAGAGCTGGGCTCCACCGTGCGCCAGAACGCCGACAACGCCCGCACCGCCAACCAGCTGGCCATGAGTGCCAGCACCGTGGCCGTGCAGGGCGGCGACGTGGTGGCCGAGGTGGTGGACACCATGAAGGGCATCAACGACAGCAGCCGCAAGATCGCCGACATCATCAGCGTCATCGACGGCATCGCCTTCCAGACCAACATCCTGGCGCTGAACGCGGCCGTGGAGGCCGCCCGCGCGGGCGAACAGGGCCGTGGCTTTGCGGTGGTGGCGGGCGAGGTGCGCAGCCTGGCACAACGCAGCGCCGAGGCCGCCAAGGAGATCAAGGGTCTGATTGGAACCAGCGTGGAACGCGTGGAGCGTGGCACGGCCCTGGTGGACAAGGCCGGCGCCACCATGACCGAGGTGGTCAGCGCCATCCGCCGCGTGACTGACATCATGGGCGAAATCAGCGCCGCCAGCAGCGAACAGAGCCAGGGCGTCTCACAGGTCGGCGAGGCCATCACGCAGATGGACCAGGCCACCCAGCAAAACGCCGCCCTGGTGGAACAAAGCGCCGCAGCCGCCGATAGCCTCAAGACCCAGGCCGGCCAGCTGGTGGATGCCGTGGCAGTGTTCCGCCTCTCGGACAACGCCACGCGCCCCAGCAGCACCGCGCCCGCCCCCGTGCGCAGCAATCCCCCCGCGTCATCACGTCTGGACTACCGCAGCGTGGCGCCGCGCCAGCTGACCGCCTGAACAGGCAGGCTCGGCCAGCTCAGGCGAGCTGCGCCAGCGCATCCACAAAACCATCGGCATCCACGGCCCGCACGGGCTGGCCGTGGTTGTAGCCATAGGTGACCAGCACCACCGGGCAGCCCGCAGCCCGCGCGGCCTGCGCATCGTTGCTGGAGTCGCCCACCATGAGCGTGCGCGCGGGGTCGGTGCCCAAGGCTTCGCAGGTCTTGAGCAACGGCAACGGATCGGGCTTCTTGCGCTCGAACGAGTCGCCACCGAAGACCTTCTCGAAATAGCCGTCAAGCCCCTTGGACTGCAGCAAGGGCAGCGCAAAGTCCCGGGGCTTGTTGGTCAGACAGGCGAGACGCAGACCCCGGGCGCGCAAAGCCTGGAGCCCCGCCTCCACACCGTCATACACCCCGGCATACTGGCCATTGATGGCGAGATAGTGGCGTTGGTAGCTGGCCCAGGCCGATGGATACAACGCTTCAATTTCAGTAGCAATAGAGGCATGATTTATCTGCGCCAGCACGTGGTGGAGCACTGAACGCAGCAAATGCTCCGACCCCTTGCCCACCATGTGCTCGATGGTCTGTGCCGCTATCGACGGCAGCTCCAGTTCGCGCAGCATGCGGTTCAGTGCCTCGTTGAAATCACCCATGGTGTCCACCATGGTTCCGTCCAGGTCGATGATGGCGGCGTCCACGCCGGTGAGCAATGTGGACAGCGGGGGGGTAACGGCGAGAGACATTGGGCAAGCATTCGGAAAGAGAAGACGGGACCAAGTTTACGGAACCCGTCAAATCCTCCCCTGGTCTGCCTTGCTTCGCTCACCGCAGACTGAGCGTCTCGCGCTTCCACGCTGGGTCTTGCCAGCGCTGGAACAGGGGCAGCGCTGCCACATCGCCCGTCACGCGCTCGGTGGTCAAGCCCTCCAGCCGCACCACCTCAAAACTCTTGCGGTAGCGGCCCTGGCCCCGGGCTTCGCGTGCCACCAGCATCTGCTGGCCGCCGGGCACCCAGCCCGCCCATTCGGCCACGCCGGTCTCGGGCGTTGCGGCGGCGGGCGGCAGCACATCGGCCAGCCAGCCACCTTCCGTTTTGCGCAGCACCCACAGCTCGCGCCAGCCTTCCATGGGCTGCACGGCCAGGGTCAGGGCTGTTCCTTCGCGGTTGGTGCTGGCCGATGCAGTCCACACCACGCCGTAGGTGCAGCGGCGCAGCAGTGGCGCCTTGGCGCTGTGCTGCGCGTCCACCAGCAGCACGCAGGTTTCGCCGGGGGTGCCGGGTTCGGTCAGCAGTGTGGGGCGGGCTCCGGCGGCGGTCGCGACAGGCGCCGCAGCAGGCACCAGCGCCCAGCGTACGGCGCTCACCCGCATGGCAGCGTCGTTGTAGGCGCTCTGGTCTTCGTCGGGCAGGTCGGCCTTGCTCACGCCGGTGAATTCCGTCAGGGCGCGTGCTGCGGCTGCGGCCACGGCCAGGTCGGCTGCGTTCTTGCGGGCTTGCTGGAAAGCTGCGGCGCCCCACACGCTGGCGCGCCGCATCTGCACGCGGTTGCGCAGGTAGCCGGGCAGGCCCGCCACGTCCACGCGCTCCAGTACCTCAGCCTGCCAGGTGGTGACCTTGGCACGCTCGTGTGCGGGCAGGTCGGGGTTGATGCATTCGGGGCGGGTCAGCGCCAGGACGGCACGGGCGCGCTGCTCGGCATCGGCCACGGGCATGGCCAGCAGGCGGCGAAAGGCCTCGCCCTCGTAGCAGACCTGCATGCGGCCTTCGACCTCGTAGGTGGCAAAGCGCACGCCGTAGCCATTGGCCACATCCAGGTGGGCCGACAAGGTAGCGCCCGAGGCCTTGCCCGGAACGGCCACTGAGGCACGGCGCGCCAGGCGGTCGGCAAAGGTGCCCAGGGCATCGAAAGCCTGGGCACCCTCCACACCCGCCAGGGCCTTGGCGGGCGCGGCTTGCAGGTAGGCGGCGGTGAGGCCAATGCCCATCGCTTCGGCGCCCGGCGTGTCCTGCACAAAGCGCATCACGGCCAGCAGCGCGGGGCCTTCTGCATCGGTCAGGGCCACGCGGCGCACATCGCTGGCGCGGATGAAGCCACCGCGCTCACGCTTGTGGTCCCACACCTGCAAATAGTCGAGGCGTTCGCCGCGCACTTCGAGCACTTCGCCCTGCCACAGGCTGGCCTGCTGCTGGGCTCCGTCACGGGGTGCGGCGCGCAGGCTGGCCTGGTCTTGCACCACGATGGCGCTGCCCTGGGCGCCGGGCGATGGCTGGGGGGCGGCCACGGCCGCCACGGTCACTGCGGCGCTCGCCACGGCTGCCAACAAAGTTGCGAAGGTCGCGTTCATGTTCACTGCTCCACGGCTTGGGTGGTGGTGACGTCGTCGGCCACGGCTGCAGCCTGTGCGGCCCCGGCCTGGGCGTTGCGGTTACCGCCCAGCAGTGCGGCACCAATGAAGTCGCCATTGGTGGGCGGGGGCGCGATGATGACCTGGATCTTGTCCGAGAGCTTGTCGGCCAGCGTCTTCTGAATGAGCAGCGGGTGTTTGGTCACCAGTGCGCCTTCGCGGGCCATTTGCTCGGCGTTGACCTTGCCCACGCGGTCCATGCGGTAGGCTTCGGCCTCGGCCAGCTTCTGACGGGCGTCGGCCTCGCCGTTGGCTTCGATGCGGCGGGCCTGGGCACTGCCCTCTGCGGCTTTGACGCGGGCCACGCGTTCAGCTTCAGCTTCGAGCTGGCGCTGTTCGATCTGGCGTTGCTTGAAGGGCAGCACGTGCTTCATGGCCTCTTCCTGGGCCTTGGCAGCGATGACCTGCTCACGCGCGGCGGCTTCGGCGGCCACTTCGCGACGCACCTTGTCGGCGTTGGCGTCCAGCTCGGTTTCCTTCACACGCTTGTCTTTCAGCTCCAGCGTGTAGCGCATTTTTTCGGACGCCAGCTCTTCGGCCAGCAGGCTGTCCATGCCGCGGCGGTACTCCGCGGGCAGGTCCACCTTGCCGATCTGGAGGCTGCGCAGCGTCACGCCATCGGCAGCCAGGCGGGCACGCAGTTCGGTTTCGATGATCTGTGCAATTTCGGCGCGCTTGGACGAGAAGATTTCGCGCACGGTGTAGCGGGCAAACACCTTGTAGACCAAGCCTTGCACGGCGGGCTCCACGATGTCGACACCCACGTTGTCGGGCAGGTTTCCGGCCTTGACGGCGGGCGAGTTGGGGTCCAGGGCGTAACGCACGCTCAGGTCCAGCCCCAGCGACAAGCCTTCTACCGACTGCAGCGGCGCGCTGCCCGTGGCCTGGCGCATGGCTTCGGGACGGTAGCTCTGGTCGCGCAGGGAGAACACCCGCACCGTGTGCAGGCCGGGCACCACCCACACGCTGCCATCGCGCCACAGGCTCACGGCACCGGTGAACTGGTTCAGGCGCACACCCAGGTCGCCTTGCGCCAGGTGTTGCACCGGGGGGTTGCGGACCACCATCAGGCCTGCGGCGGCCACCACCGCGCCAGCAGTCAGCCAGCGCACGGTGCGGGCAGTGGGCAGCAGGTAGGCCCAGTTCAAGGGTGCGGCCAACGCAGCGTCTTCCGTGAGCGTGCTGCCTGGCAGATCAGCGTCCAGCACGGGTTCCGTACCCGCTTCAGGCAAGGAGCTAGAACGACGGCCCTTCAGGGTCTGCACGATGCGGTTCCAGGTGGCTTTCATGGCGTTTCTCTCTCAGGTTGGTTCGGTGTTGTTGTCGGTGTCTGAGTCGCCGTCATGGCTGGCTCATTGAGGACCGATTGTTCGGATCCACCCCGGAAGCAACAACGCAGCGCAGCCCCCAATGCGCTCACACCGCCCGCACGAACCTTCCGGCCCCGGAAGAAAAACTCACACCGCCCGGAACGGGGCGCCGGGATAATCCGCCCACCCCTCCACTGCCCGCCCTGCCCATGACCCGCATTGCCGTGATCGAAGACGACCTGCCCACCAGCAACCAGTTGGCCGGGTGGATACGCAGCGCCAAGAGCGGCATCGTCATCGATCAGTGGTTCACCCGCGACGAGGCCGAAGCTGCGCTGGCCCGCGAGCACTACGACGCCGTGGTGCTCGACATCGAGTTAGGCCGCGAGCGCCATGCGGGCGTGGCCCTCATCAACGCCATCAACAAGCTGCGCCAGGGCACGCCGGTGCTGGTGGTGTCGGCCATGCCTGCGGCCATCTACCGCAGCATCATGAAAGCGCTGGACGCGTGGGACTACCTGCAGAAAACCACGTTCGAAGAGGCCGATTTCATCGAGACCTTTCTCGACATCCTGCGCACCACGCAGGCACAGACCCCGGCCAGTGCAGCCCCCGCCCCGGTGGGCGATGCGCTGGTGCTGGACCCGCTGTGGCAGCGCACCCCCACCTGGCGCGGCGAGCGCATCAACCTGCCACTCACGGCCCAGCGCATCCTGGCCACGCTGCACCAGCGCAGTGGCGAGGTAGTGTCGTATGACGAACTGTTCGAGGTGGTGAAAAGCGGCCGCAACCGCGACAACGTGCGCAAGCACGTGAGCACCATCCGCGAGGCGCTGCGCGAAGTGGACCCCGGATTTGAAGGCATTGAGAACGTGCCCATGCGCGGCTTCCGCTGGACGGTAAAGTGAACACCCCCCTGAGGCCCTGCGGGCCTTCCCCCCGCTCTCGCATTGCTGCGCAATGCGGGCAGGGGGACGCCGCCAGCGCGGCGGGGCGGCCCTTGCGCGGCGGCCCTGGCCTGGGCCATGCCAGTTTTGACCGCCCTGCACGGTACTTTCACGCGAGAGGAATGGAGTGAAACGCCTACTGCACCCCGCACTTGAAATATCGCGCCTAGAAATGCCCCGCCTGGGCCTGCCCGCGTTCCGCCTGCGCATTCTGGTGCGCGGGGTGTTCATGCTGCTGGCCCTGGCCACGGTGGCGCTGAGCGTGGTGGTGCTCAAGGACGAAAAAGAACGCGCCTGGCAGGCCTACCAGCACGGTTTTGTGCGCAGCCAGGCCGAGGTCATGGCACGGCTGCGCCACCCCTCGGGCCAGTTGGCGCTGCTCAACGCCAGCCACCTCGGCCAGGGCGTGACGCCGCTGGCGCCGCTGCTGCTGCCCTACGCCGCCATCGACTTTGACGACCCCCAAAAATCGCAACAGGCCGTGGAGATGGCGGGCTGCTCGGTGCAGTACCCCGATGGCGCCTCGGTGTGCGCGGCGATTGGCAACAACCCCTATGCAGGCGGCTTCATTTACCTGGTGGGCAGCTTCTATGCAGGCGAGCTGATACCCCGCGAGCGCGGCGCCTTGGTGCCCGCCGAGGCGCACCGCGCGCGCATCAGCCTCGACATGCGGGGCACCACCTACCGCTGGATTGCGCCGTACGAGGCCATGCCCTCACAGGGCAGCGCGGCCGTGCGCGGGCGCCTGACGGGGTTTGTGGACAACGGCACGCCGCAGCTCGACGCCCGCGCGCGGCCGGTGCGCGACTTTCGCGGCTGGCTGTGGCAAAACGGCCAGTGCCGCGACCTGCCGCCCCCATCGGCCAGCTCGCCCGCTGGCGAGACCACCACCACCGACTGCCTGCGCCGCACCCACTACTCCATCCGCCTGCCCGTCGAGCTATTCCGCGAGGCCCTGTTCCGCAAGGACGAGCGCTTGGTCTGGCCGCCGGAAGACTTGGGACAGATGCGGGCGCGGGTGGAGATGCTGGCGCCGGGCGAGGACACCAAACCCCTGTTCGACAGCGACGCGCCCGGCGCGCAGCTGGCCGCATCGCTGGGCGACCTCTCGCGCAGCTTGCTGCCGGGCGAGCGTGTGCAAATCCGCAAGCTGGGCAGTGACGAGGCCAGCGCCATCACCCTCAAGGGCGTCGAAGTGCAGGCCGATCCCTCAGCCCCCTGGCTGCTGCGCCTGATCCGCTGGCTGCCACTGGAGGCCGCAGGCGTGGGCCCGGCAGCAGCCACGCCCGCCGCCCCCACGGCCCTGGACATTCTGGACACGCCCACCGGCAACTACGTGGTCAACTTCACCGGCCACCTGCGCGGCGTGGAGCAAGGCCTGGCCGCTGTGGCCACGCGCCTGTCGTGGTACCTGGGCGCCATGCTGGGCGCCATTGCGCTGGCCTGGCTGGTGGTCGAGATGGGCCTGATCCGCCGCGTGACCGCCCTGACCCGCCGCGCCGCCGCCGTGTCGTACAACGTGCAGCCTGGCCACACCGGCCCCCGGCTGGGCGACCTGGATGTGTCGGACCTGCGCGGCTCAGACGAGCTGGGCATTCTGGCCGGGGGCCTGGCCGACCTGCTGCAGCGCGTGAAGGACGACCTGCAGCGGGAGCAACTGCGCGCCCAGCAAGAACGCGACATGTGGCACGCCGTGGGGCACGAGATCATGTCGCCCCTGCAGTCGCTGATGGCGCTGAACGGCCCACAAGACCCCGGCCACCGCTATGTGCAGCGCATGCAGCAGGCCATCCATGTGCTCTATGGCACAGCATCGCCCGCCGAGGCACTGCAGGCCGCCGATGTGCCCGAGGGCCGACTGGACCTGGATGCCTTCTTGCGCAACGTGGCCGACAACGCGCACTTTGCGGGCATTCTGGATGTGGTGTACGACCTGGGCCCAGGCCACCCTGGCCCGGTCATCGTGCGGGCCGACGAGTTTGCGCTCGAAGACGTGGTGACCCACATCCTGCGCAATGCCGACCGCTACCGCCCTACGGGCAGCCCCATCAGGCTGACGCTCACCGCGTCGGAATCCACGGCCAGCGCCACGCTGCAAAACCAGGGCTCGACCATTGCCGAAGACCTGCTGGAGCGGATTTTTGAGCTGGGCGTATCAGACCCGGACAGCCCCACCCCGCTGGGCGAAGGCGAACACCGGGGCCAGGGGCTGTTTGTGGCCAAAACCTACATGGCCAAGATGGGCGGCACCATCAATGCGCGCAACACGTCTGATGGCGTGGCCTTCATCCTGACCTTTCAGCGCCTGGGCTGACCCAGCCCAAGAAGCGAAGCGCGCGCACGGGCAAGGGCGGCTCTGTCCGACAGGGGCAAATGGCCCCGGCGCCTACCCTGCAGGCATAGGTGCAGACTTTCGTCTGCCATTGCCTCAGGAGCCCTCCATGAAACGCCTTCGCTTTGCCACCTCTGTATTCACTGCGGCCGTGCTGCTGGCCTGTGCGGGCGCATCCGCTCAAACGCCGCCGCAGGACGCGCGGGCACGCTACGAGCAGGAGCGGGAAAAGTGCATGACCAACAACACCCAGGACAGCCTGGCCACCTGCCTGCGCGAGGCCAACAACGCACTGGACGCTTCCCGCAAGGGCGATCTCAGCACCCCTGGAGCCGCCGCCACCGACAACGCCACCCAGCGTTGTGCAGCGTTCCAGACGGCTGCTGACCAGGCGGATTGCATGCGCCGCGTGCAAAGCAGCCCGGCGAGTGGCTCCGTCTCAGGCGGCGGCGTGCTGCGCGAATCGACCACGACCACCATCACCGTGCCTGCGCAACAGTAACCTGACCTCCCATTAGGTGCGGTCTGTCACAAAGGCATCCGCACCCAATCTTCGCAGTGACCCAGGCGATCAGCCCAAAGCCACACGCATCGCGTCGATCACGCCCCGGTAGTCCGGCTTGCCAAAGATGGCGCTGCCTGCGACAAAGGTGTCAGCGCCCGCGTCAGCCACGCGGCGGATGTTGTCGGTCTTGATGCCGCCATCGACTTCCAGACGAATGTCCTTGCCAGAAGCATCAATGCGCTTGCGCACAGCTTCGATCTTGCGCAGCGCGGAGTCGATAAAGCTCTGGCCGCCAAAGCCGGGGTTCACGCTCATGATGAGAATGAGGTCGATGTCGTCGATCACCCAGTCCAGCACGTCCAGAGGTTCGGCAGGATTGAACACCAGGCCAGGCTTGACGCCTTTGGACCGGATGGCCTGGATGCTGCGGTGCACATGGCCCGAGGCATCGGGGTGGAAGCTGATGTAGTCAGCACCCGCGTCGGCAAAGGCAGCGGCCAAGGCATCCACGGGCTGGATCATCAGGTGCACGTCAATCGGCACGGCCACGCCCGCAGGCGTTTTGGCGTGGGGCTTCAAGGCCTGGCAGACCATGGGGCCAAACGTCAGGTTGGGCACGTAATGGTTGTCCATCACGTCAAAGTGAATCCAGTCGGCGCCAGCGGCAATGACATTGCGCACTTCCTCGCCCAGGCGGGCAAAGTCGGCGGAAAGGATAGAGGGGGCGATTTGGAATGTGCGGCTCATCCCCCGATTGTCGCAAAGCGCAGAACCACTGGGGTTTTGGCACGTGGGAGTTGCCCACACACGGGGCGGCACGGTTACCATGCGGCCCATGCCAAAGTACCAGTTTGACGTGGAAGTGCTGCCCGAATACCTGCCCGAGCAGTCTGCGCCGGACACCGGGGTGTTCAGCTTCGCCTACACCATCACCATCACCAACGCAGGGGACGCGCCCGCCCAGCTGATCTCGCGACACTGGATCATCAGCGACGCGCGCGGCCACACCGAAGAGGTCAAGGGCCTGGGCGTGGTGGGACAGCAGCCGCTGCTCAAGCCGGGTGAGTCGTTCCAGTACACCAGCGGCTGTCGACTGCGCACCTCCAGTGGCACCATGCACGGCACCTTCCATTGCGTGGCCGAAGATGGCGAGCCTTTCAACACCCCGGTGCCCTTGTTCGTGCTGGAGGCGATCAGCCACGGCCCGTCGGGTGAGCCCCTGAGCGGCCGGGTGCTGCATTGAAGAACCATTCCCACAGCCCCCATGCCCACCCCTCCATGGGACCGCTATCCATCGGATGGGCGGCTTTTCCTGTGGGAGCAGGCCACCCATGAAAAATAGCGCCGAGCCCAAAGACCTGGCCCACCTGCTGGCGGCGCTGGACCCTGCCGCCGACCTGGCCGATCGCCACCTCTGGCTCATCCACCTGCTGGACTGGGTGCGCGGCAAGCGTGATTCGGTGCCTGCCGCGGTGGGCCGAGTGCAGCTTTTCATCGATGCAGTCGCGGCGCGGCCCGATATTCAGCAGCGGCTGCAGGCCTGGTGGGCGACGCTGGTGGACCAGGTAGACATCACCACCTTGCTGGCGGACTTTGGCTTTGCACCCCGCACCGCCCTGGTCAGCGAGATGGCCGAACGCCTGCGCACCAAGCTGCTGCCGGGCAGCCCAGAGACCATCGATGCGTCCGAACTGTTCATGCTGGCCTTGCCCAGTGCGTTCGACGCGCAATGGCTGGCCGCGCTGGATGAAGCCACCCTGAACCGCCTGGTGATGTTGCTGGCCCAGGACAACGCCGATGAGCGCGCAGGCGGCGCGACACGCTGGCACCGCGCCTTGCTGGACGCCATCACCTACTGTGCAGGGCAAATCCTCTCGACCGGCTTTGCACCCGAACTGCGGCTGCGCATGAGCGAATCTGCACGGGAGGCACAACCCTTCCACGCCCTCATCCGCGACGTGGAAAGCCTGCGGGTCGAGGTGCTGCACGCACTGCGCACCCCCGACCGGCTGGACGCATCCGCCCAGCGCCTGCGCGAACGCCTGGAGGCCTGCCGCGCGGCGGCTGCCACCGTCTATACGCATTTCGAGGACAACGGCATTTCGGTGGGGCTGGTGTTCCGGCTGCGGCAGCTGCGCGAGCGCATCTTGCGCGTGCGCGTGCTGCTCGACTGCCTGCTGTCCGCGCAGCCCGCAGTCACTGCGGCGCAACTCATGGCACAGCTGGTGATGGTGGGACAGGAGCGGCGCAGCCTGCGCGCGCTGCTAGCCTCCAACTCCTCGCTGCTGGCGGCCAAGGTGGCCGAGCGCAGCGCCGAAACGGGCGAGCACTACATCACCCGCACCAGTACCGAATACCGCTCCATGCTGCGCAAGGCGGCAGGGGGCGGTGCGCTGATGGCCTTCACCACACTGATCAAGTTTGGCCTGTATGCGCTCGCGCTCTCGGCCTTCTGGGGCGGCTTCATGGCGGGCATCAACTATGCCGTGAGCTTTGTGCTGATCCAGTTGCTGCACTTCACGGTGGCCACCAAACAACCTGCCATGACCGCGCCCGCCATGGCGGCCAAGCTCAAGGAGCTGGGCACCGGCGATGCGATCGAGTCGTTCGTGGACGAGATCACGCACCTGGTGCGCTCGCAGGTGGCTGCTGTGCTGGGCAATGTGCTGGTGGTGTTCCCGGCCGTGCTGGCGCTGGCTGCACTGATTGCACTGGCCACGGGCCACCCGGCCATCAGCGAGAAGCAGGCCGAGCATGTGTTCGAGTCCCTGCACCTGCTGGGGCCGTCGCTGTTCTTTGCCGCCTTTACCGGGGTGCTGCTGTTTGCCTCCAGCATCATCGCGGGCTGGACAGAGAACTGGTTTGTGCTGCACCGCATGGACTCGGCCTTGCACTACAACCCGCGCATCACCGGGCTATTAGGTGCCGAGCGCGCCGCGCGCTGGGCGCGCTTCCTGCGCGAGAACCTGTCGGGTTTTGCAGCCAACATCTCGCTGGGTTTCATGCTGGGCCTGGTGCCTGCTTTCGCTGCGTTTTTCGGCTTGGGGCTGGATGTACGGCACGTCACCCTCTCCACCGGGCAGGTGGCGGCCGCTGGCGCCACGCTGGGTCTGCAGGTGCTGCAGTTGCCCGCGTTCTGGTGGGCGGTAGCCTCGCTCCCGTTCCTGGGCGCACTGAATGTGTCGGTGAGCTTTTATCTGGCCTTCAGTCTGGCGCTGCGTGCACAGAACGTGAGCGGCGTGGACCGCTCGCGCATCTATGCCGCCATCCGCGCCCGCCTGCGCACCGCGCCGTTGAGCTTTTTTGTGCCCGAGCGGCGGGGGCCGCTGGCGACAACGGCACAGGGCTGAGGCGAAACCGCCGCCTCTGTCCTACAAGGGCGGAGTGTTTCCGCCTGTAAATTCAAGGGCCCAACGCCCCAGCGCACCCCGTCCCATCCGCGGAGGGCCTGTGCGCCGGGGCCTCCACTCCAACGGGCAGCGCCCGTCTGACGCAGAGGTCCGATGACATGAATGAAATCCTGAGCTTTTGGGCGCAGTGGCTGCGCCCCTCGGCCGGGCTGCCCACGGTGCAATGGTCACTGCTGCTGGCGGTAGCCGCCATGGCAGGCTATCTCACCCAACGCCACACCGGCCTGCCCAAGGTGGTGGGCTATTCGCTGGTGGGCACGGCAGCCGGCCTGGCAGGCTTCAGCGGTGCAGTCTGGCCGCTGCAGGGCATTGGCCTGTTCCTGCTGGAGCTGGGCGTGGCCATTGTGCTGTTCGAATGTGGCGGCCGTATCCCGCTGCGCTGGTTCCGCCACAACCCCATGGTGCTGGTGCAGAGCATTGCCGAATCGGTGCTGACCTATTTCGCGGTGTACTGGGTGCTGGTGTGGCTGCAGCTGCCGCCCCAGGCGGCTGGCCCGCTGGCCCTGGTGGCGCTGGCGGCATCTCCTGCAGTGCTGACCCGTGTGGTGGCCGACACCCGTGCCGCCGGCCCGGTGACCGAACGCGCCATTGTGCTCACCACACTCTCCACGCTGTATGCCCTGACCCTGGGCAGCGCCAAGGCAGAACTCATCAACCGCCAGAGCCTCACCGTGCTGGAGGCCGTTTCGCCCGTGGTGGTGGTGCTGGGCGTATCGATCGTGGTGGCCGCCGTGCTGGCCCTGGTGCTGCGCATGGCGTTACGCTTCATGAGCCCCACCAGCGAAAACACCTCCATGCTGTTCCTGGCCCTGGTGGCTGCAGGCACGGCAGTGGCCGCTCACATGGGGGGCTCGGCACCACTGGCCGCGCTGCTGGGGGGCATGCTGCTCAAGCAACTCAATCCGCGCCCCTGGGCCTGGCCGCGGCAACTGGGCAATGCATCGTCCCTGCTCACCATGCTGATGTTCGTGCTGGTTTCCACCGTGGCAGCGCAGGCCGACTGGAGCGCGCCCGTGGCCGGCGTGGTGCTGGCCCTGATTGCCGTGCGCCTGCTGGCCAAGGCCACCGGCGTGGCGCTGGGCAATGTGGGCAGCGGCGCCAGCTGGAAGCAGGCGCTGTGGGTGGGCTGCGCGATGACCCCCATGTCCTCCATCGCCCTGCTGATCGCCTCGCAGTTTGTGCTCGCGTCGCCTTCCACCGGCCATGTGATCGCGGGTGTGGCGCTGCCCGCCATCTTGCTGATGGAGGTATTTGGTGCCGTCATTGCCACCGTGGCCATTTACCGTGCGGGCGAAAGCTCCAAACCCTGGGCACCCCTGACCCGCAGCAACAACAACAACGGAGAGTCCCCCCGTGAGTCTTGAAGCCTTCACCCATTCCGAGCCGCTGACGCTGGGCGTCGAGCTGGAGCTGCAGCTGGTCAACACCAACGACTACGACCTGGCGCCCTACGCCGACATGCTGCGCCTCATGAAGAAAACCCCGCTGCCCGGTAGCGTAGTGCCCGAGATGACGAACAGCATGATCGAAATCTCCACCGGCATCTGCCACTCGGCCAGCGAGGTGCTGGGCCAGCTCACGCCCATCCGCGATGCGCTGGTCAAAAGCGCCGACAAGCTCAACATTGCCGTGGTGGGTGGCGGCACGCACCCGTTCCAGCAGTGGCACGAGCGACGCATCTACGACAAGCCGCGCTTTCGCGAGCTGTCCGAGCTGTACGGCTACCTGTCCAAGCAGTTCACCATCTTCGGACAGCACGTGCACATTGGCTGCCCGGATGCGGATGCGGCGCTGCTGATGCTGCACCGCATGTCGCGCTACATCCCGCACTTCATTGCGCTGTCGGCGTCCAGCCCCTACGTGCAAGGGCAGGACACGGCCTTTGACTCGGCCCGGCTCAACTCGGTGTTCGCGTTCCCCTTGTCGGGCCGCGCCCCGATGGCGCTGACCTGGGACGACTTCACGACCTACTTCAACAAGATGACCCGCACGGGCGTGGTCAAGAGCATGAAGGACTTCTATTGGGACATCCGCCCCAAGCCCGAGTTCGGCACCATCGAGATCCGCGTGTTCGACACGCCGCTCACCATCGAGCGCGCTGCGGCCCTCGCAGGCTACGTGCAGTCGCTGGGCGCGTGGTTCCTGGCCGACCAGCCCTTCATGCCTGAAGAGGACGACTACCTCGTGTACACCTACAACCGCTTCCAGGCCTGCAGGTTTGGCATGGACGCGGTGTATGTGGACCCGGCCACGGGCGACCACATGCCGCTGCGCGAGCACATCCTGCGCACCATGGACAAGATCGCAGGCCACGCGGCCGTACAGGGCGCATCAAGCGCCATGCACATGCTGCGCACCGAAGTCGAGGCGGGGCAGAACGATGCCCGCTGGCTGCGCCAGCGCCAGAGCGAAGAGCAGCTGCTGGCCGAGGTAAGCCGCCAGGCAGCGCAGCGCTTTCGCGGCGTGGCGGCCTGACCCGCACGCCAGGCGCTGGCCACCTCAAGCAGCGAGCGCCAATCTGCGCGCCTGCTGCGTACGCCCGCCATAGCCCCAGTCGCTGGCGGGCAGCTCCCGCACCACCACGTAGCTCGCAGCGGCCAGGGCGCCATCCCCCGCCAGCTGGCGCTGCAGCTCGGCAAACGCGGCAGCGATGAAGGCGGCCTTTTCCTCCTCGGAGTTCGTGCCCTCGGTGATGCTGATCTCCAGCAAGGCCGTGGGTTGCGCCACCGGTGCACCACCGATACGCCAGCGGGCAGGGGGCAGGTCGTCGATGACCACAGCAGTCACCTCGCGGCGTTTGCCCAACCGCTGGACCGTGAGGTCGGTGAGGGCGCTGGCCAGCGCCTGGTAACGCTCAGGGTTTTGCAGCGGGGTCAGTTTCAGAACAAGGGTTGGCATGGTGTTGGGGCCTTCGGGGTCAATGGGGTTGTGGGTGCGGACCGGGTCCGCAGGAAGAGGAAAACCCGGCGGGTCCTGCGCACAAGCCCCCGCGCCACCCAGGCATGGGCTTCGCGAATCGCCTCCCGGCGCAACTGCATGGCATGGCGCTGGGCCGCATCGCGCAGGCGCTGGTACTCGTCGGGGTGTAGGTGGGGGTCCATGGCATTCCTTTCGGGGTGAGGCCACTGTAGGCAGCACCACGCAAGGCCGAAAGCGCATCCCGCGCAAGACCGTTTTGCACCCAGCGCACAGCCCCACCGTTACCATCGGCCGATGCGCGACATCCGCTTTGAAGACATGCACCTGTTCGCCCGCGTGGCCGACCTGGGCTCGCTGTCGGCCGTGGCGCGCGAGCGCGATGCACCGGTGAGCCAGGTCTCGCGCACCCTGGCGCGCATCGAGAAAGCCTGTGGCGCACGGCTGCTGCACCGCACCACCCATGGCCTCACGCTCACGGCAGAAGGGCAGACCTTTCTGGACTACTGCCGCCGCATCAACGGTACGCTCGACGAGCTGGAAGGTGAGTTCGCCCAACAAAGCGGCCAGCCCAGCGGCTGGGTGCGCGTGGCGTCCAGTTCGGTGGTGGCCGAGCACCTGCTGATCCCCAGCTTTGACAGCCTGCAGCAAAAGCACCCGCAACTGCGCGTGGAACTGGTGGTGGACGACCGCATGGCCGACATGGCACGCGATGGGATCGACATTGCCATCCGCACCGGCCCGCCGCTGACCGACACCGTGGTGGCGCGCCCCCTGGGCACGCTGGCCCGCGCGCTGTACGCCACACCCGGCTACCTGCAGGCGCACGGCGTGCCACAGCACATCGACGATCTGCGCCAGCACCGGCTCATCACCAACAGTGCGGTGGCGTTTCTGAACCACTGGCCTTTCCAGATCGATGGCGCACCCCGCGTGATGGTGGCCGAGGGCCACTGGCGCTCGGGCAGCACGGCCATTACCGCGCGCCTGGCGCTGCAGGGCCTGGGCATTGCGCGCCTGGCCACGGTGGTGGCAGATCCCCTCGTGCGCCAAGGCCTGCTGGCACCCGTGCTGGCCCACTGCGTGGACCTGCAGCCCAGCACCATCCACGCCATCACCCTCACGCGCAGG
>Ga0208124_100073_pt1 | contig 67034 bp, 48 predicted proteins | sample LakWasM104_HOW12_2_FD_183922 | JGI IMG/M metagenome (GOLD analysis project Ga0208124, IMG submission 183922) | Freshwater sediment methanotrophic microbial communities from Lake Washington under simulated oxygen tension - Sediment Metagenome... | ecosystem: Environmental > Aquatic > Freshwater >...
GAAATCTACAGCTTAGCGCGCGAAGTGTTGCTTCCTAAATTTGAAATTCCAACTGATTTTTTAATTCCAGAAGACGAAACCGATGGGGGCAAGCGAGGAGAAAATGCCTATCTCAAGTACTTAACTTTCGAAGGCGCTAAAAGGCGTTATGGTGAAATTACAACCGACATTCAAGAACGAATCGACTTTGAGTTGGAAACCATTCAAAACTCCGGCTATCCCGGCTATTTCTTGATTGTACAAGATTTCATAGCCGCGGCAAGAGCGATGGGCGTTTCTGTTGGTCCAGGTCGGGGCTCTGCTGCAGGTTCTGTAGTAGCGTATTGTCTCGGAATCACGAATATTGACCCGTTATTGTACAACTTGCTTTTTGAGCGATTTTTAAATCCGGATCGGGTTTCGTTACCGGATATCGACATCGATTTTGATGATGAAGGAAGAAGCAAAGTCATGGATTATGTCATTGACAAATACGGTTCAAAACAAGTGGCTCAGATTATTACGTATGGCACCATGGCAGCAAAATCGGCTATTCGCGATACCGCTCGAGTCTTGGATTTGCCTTTGTTTGAAGCCGATAAAATTGCGAAATTGATACCAGGGTTGATTCCTTCCAAATGGAGCTTGGCTCGTTTTCTAAATGATACCGAAGCCGAAATCAAAAAAGTACTCCGCCCAGAAGATTTCGATAAAATCAAAGAATTAATTGGGATCTCTAAAGAGGAAGATTTGAGTGGGGAAACCATCCAACAAGCTCAAGTATTAGAAGGAAATTTAAGAAATACCGGAATTCACGCTTGTGGTGTAATTATTACGCCAAGCGACATTACGAATTTTGTTCCAGTAGCTACCGCGAAAGATTCCGATTTGTATGTGACACAATTTGACAACTCTGTCGTAGAAAGTGCCGGTTTGTTGAAGATGGATTTCTTGGGGTTGAAAACGTTGACCCTAATTAAAGACACGGTCAAGTTAGTGAAATACAGAACCGGTAAAGATATTGATCCCGACGCTTTTCCAATAGATGATTTAAAAACCTACGAGCTTTTTCAACGTGGCGAAACCGTGGGTATTTTTCAATATGAAAGTGCCGGAATGCAGAAATATATGAAAGAGTTGAAGCCTACGGTTTTCAATGATTTGATTGCGATGAATGCACTATATAGACCAGGGCCTATTGCTTATATTCCGAGTTTCATTAAAAGAAAGAATGGAGAAGAGCCCATTGAATATGATTTAGAAGCTTGTGAAGAATTACTAAAAGATACTTACGGAATTACCGTTTACCAAGAACAAGTGATGCTCTTGTCGCAAAAACTAGCCGATTTTTCTAAAGGTGATGCCGACGTATTGCGAAAAGCGATGGGAAAAAAGCAACGCGATGTCTTGGATAAAATGAAACCCAAATTCATCAGTCAAGCCGCTGCAAAAGGACACGCCGAAGATAAATTAGAGAAAATTTGGAAGGATTGGGAAGCGTTTGCCGAATATGCTTTCAACAAATCGCATTCCACTTGTTATGCTTGGATTGCGTACCAAACCGCGTACTTAAAGGCGAATTATCCTGCTGAATATATGGCCGCCGTTTTATCAAACAACATGAGCGATATCAAGCAAGTTTCGTTTTTTATGGAAGAATGCAAGCGCATGGGATTGCAAGTTTTAGGTCCGGATGTGAATGAGTCGTTTTACAAATTTACCGTTAACGAGCATTACGCGGTTCGGTTCGGAATTGGTGCTGTAAAAGGAGTCGGAATGGCAGCGGTGCAAACCATAGTAGAAAACAGAAAAGACGCCAAATACAAATCGATTTTTGATTTAGCCAAGCGCATTGATCTGCGAGCTGCTAATAAAAAAGCCTTTGAAAATTTAGCTTTAGCTGGAGGTTTTGATTCTTTTTTAGGGACAACAAGAGCTCAATATTTTCATGAAGAGGGCGACGGGATTACTTTTTTAGAAAAGGCAATTCGGTATGGCGCTAAGTTTCAAGAAAATGAAAATTCTTCACAGGTAAGTCTGTTTGGCGAAGCCAGTGATGTTCAAATTCCAGAACCCATTGTGCCTCCTTGTGAGGATTGGAGCACGATGGAGAAATTAGCCAAAGAAAAAGAAGTAGTTGGAATCTATATTTCTGGTCATCCTTTAGACGATTACAAATTTGAAATGCAATATTTCTGCAATGCCAAGTTAGAAGCACTGAAGAATTTGGAGAACTACATTAACAAAAACCTGACTTTTGGTGGGATCATCACGAACGTACAGCATCGTGTCGCCAAAAATGGAAAAGGATGGGCTTCTTTTATGATGGAAGGCTATGATGAAAGTTTTGAGTTCCGAATTTTTGGGGAAGAATATCTCAAATTTCGTCACTTCTTAATTCAAAATAATTTTACGTTTATTAAAGTGATGGTCAAAGAAGGTTGGGCTGACAAAGAAACGGGTAAGAAAGGAGAACCAAGAATGCAGTTCTTATTGGTGCAATATTTACAAGATGTATTGCCTACGTTTGCTAAGAAATTGATCATTCATCTGAACATTAATGAAGTGCAATCCGAATTGATAAGTAAATTGCATGCTGTTTTTCAATCCAATCAAGGTGATCATTCCGTTGCTTTTGAAGTGTTGGAATTAGAAACAACCAAACGAATGGTGGCGCCTATGGTTCCAATTATCAGCGAAAATGAAGAAACAGAATTTGATGTAGCCACTGAACTAAGACCAGATGAAGAACCCGAAATCAGCATTCCGACTGAAGTTGAGGAAACGAAAATTATTACCCGATTGTCAATGCCAAGCCGGAAATTAAAGATAAAAATCTCTGGTGAGCTATTACAAGAACTCGAAAAAATGCAAATCAATTTTAAATTAAATTAAACAAAAAACCCGAAGCGATTGTCTTCGGGTTTTTTGTTTCATGACTTTTCATTATTGCAATTTAGCCAACCAGTACGAAGCATTCAAATGCAAACGAGAATGATTTCCAGTTAAATCGGTCCAGCCAAAATACAAGGAATCGCTTGGATTTCCAGTTCCGTCATCTGCAGGAGAACTATCGGTCAAAAGCACCACACGACCAGCATAATAAGTCGCTGATGCACACATTACTTTCGTCGTGCTAGTTTTAGCTACGCCAGTTTGCCAGAACAGTCCTTTCGCTGTCGCATTCGCAGTAGTATTTAATTTGATGGTAGCTCCATTGCTGAATTTTAATTTAGAAACAACACCTTCAGAGCCGTTCAAAATGGTATTGGTTGGATCTACTAATACATTACTCGAAGTTTCAGAAATATTCGTCAATTCAACGGTCAAACCAAACGGATTGGCTTGCACACCATTGTTAGAAAATAAATCATTCCAAATGGCAGGAGAATCTTTACCATCGTTATTTCTATCAGATACATTGTGATCGGCAATCATGAATAAGCCTCCACCATTCTTAACAAAATTTACAATGGCAGTTTTTTGAGCCGCAGTAAATAATGTATTCGGTTCGTCTACTACAAAAACATCGTATTTGGATAAATCTTGAGCGTTGGTGGTGCTACCATAAGTAATGCTTCCTCCTGGCACAATTGATTCAACACTATGACCTTGTTTGGCTAAAGCAATTCCCCAAGAAGACAATCCGCCTTGCCAATAGGTTTCCGGCGTAGTAGCGGTCACTCCAGTGATAGAAGGCGAAGGAAAACGAAGAGGCGTTCCACTACTATTTTCAGAAATAATCCAATCGGCGTTTCCAGCATTTTCTGCTTTCGAAGCGTCAAAAAGGAATTTTTTTGGTGTAGCCGAAAGGGCAGCGACTCTGTGCGCTGGAGAAGCAGAATCGGAAGGATTGCTTACCGTTTCATTATCTTTAGAACATGAAAAAATGGAAAGTACAAAAGCAAAAGCGAGGATCGTTTTTTTGAATACTATCATTGTAAATGGGTTTAAATTAGTTAACTATTAGTATTGGTGTTTGCTGTAAAATGGAAAACACAACCTAACAAAATTAAAATTAAAATCAAAGTAGCGATTGCTTAAGTGAAAAATTAATCAAAAATTAATAAAACAGAAAGAAATAAATGGAGAATTTGGCAAAACTGTAGCGGAAGGAATTATTTTCAAGAAATCGGTTTTGGATGATACCGTTATAAATAAAACTGATTTTTAAACGAAATCAATTCGAATTTAATCCCTAATTTTGTTCATCAATAAATTAAAAATATATTTATGGCATTAGCAATAACCGATGCTACTTTTGACGAAGTAGTATTAAAATCAGATAAACCAGTAATGGTTGACTTTTGGGCAGCATGGTGCGGTCCGTGTAGAATGGTTGGACCAATCATCGATGAAATTGGTGAAGAATTTGCTGGAAAAGCAGTGATTGGGAAAGTCGATGTAGATGCCAATCAAGAATTTGCAGCAAAATACGGAGTACGAAACATTCCAACCGTTTTAGTTTTTCAAAATGGAGAAGTAGTAGGACGTCAAGTTGGAGTAGCTCCAAAACAAACGTATGCCGATAGCTTGAATGCTTTGTTGTAAATTCAATAATCGCAGGTTTATAGAAAAGGTTTGATGCAAGTCAAGCCTTTTTTTATGGCAATTCCAGCGTAAAAGTAGTGCCTTCTTCTAGTGCTGTTTTTACAGTGATTTTGCAATCAATCGCTTTGGCTAAATCTCGAATTAAGTGCAAACCCAATCCGGTTTTGATGCCCATGACTTGGCTATCATCGTACAAAGCTTTAAACTCCTCGCTTGTAGCACCCGAACCATTGTCAGTAATAGACAAATAATTATGATTGTTTTCGTGCCATGCTTGCCATATTATAGTTGGATTTTGAGTTTGTTTTAATACATTAATGGCATTGCTTGTTAGATTGCGTAAAATCGTTTTTAGATAATTCTCGTCGGTAAAAAGAACGATATTTTCACTATTAAGGTATTCAAATGTAATGCTTTGATAATCCGAAAATGCCTTTTTGTTGTCATTAAAAAGCTGACTTACTTCAATGAGTTTGGGCTGAGGTTTAAAGTTTTCCATTTGATCTTTACTCCACAATAAAATGTCTTCCATGGATGACAATAGGTTTTCAGCACCAGCGATGGTTTGGTTTTGCATTCTCTTTTTACTTTCTTCGTCTAGCAATTCGGGGCTTTCTTTTTGAAGATGTAAGAAATGAATTAAATTGGCAACAGGTTTTCTTAAATCGTGATTTAATATGCTGAAAAAGCGGATTTTTATTTTATTAGCTTGATCCAGTTCGCTATTCAAAAGCTGAAGTTTTGTATTTGTTTTTTTTCGATTTTGGTTTTGATACAATAATAATCCTCCAATGATGGCCAATAATCCAATTCCGAAAATATAATACCATTTTTGCTTTTTTTCTTGCTCAATTATCTTTTGATTGAGTTCGATTTCTTTATCTTTTTCACCAATTTTGAAAGACGATTCAACATTCAAAATTTTGTTTTTTGTATCGATGGAGTTTAAAGAATCATACAAAACCGCACATTCTTTAAAATAGTCATTCGCCTTTTTGTAATCGTTTTTTAACTCATAAACATAGCTCAAGCATTCTAATGAATACTGCAAGTTCTGTCCTTTGTGGTTGATTTTTTTACATTTCAGTATTTGATCTAATAAAATCCCTTCGGCCTTGTTTATGGCTTCATTTTTAGTCAAACCGTTTTCTAAAAGCATTTTGGGTTGATCTACAATCGTTCTGTAAAAATTTGCTATCGAAATATTATTGGAAATAGCCAATAAATTATCAGGCTGATAGCGATCCCAAATGGCTTTAGATTTTAGATAAAGGTCTATTTTCTCTTTGGAATCGGGTAGTAAATCACCATAATTGGTGTAGGTTATGGCCAGCTGTTCTAAATCATGTTCTTTTATTGAAAATTCAATACTTTTTTTTAAGGCATTAAAACCATTAACAGAATCCTTTTTACTGAAATAGACATCACTTTTTTTATTCCATATTTTATCCAAATTGGTATTGGTTTTTTGCGCTACTTTTTCAGCAAGATTCAAATAATAAAATGATTTCTCAAGATTTTTTTGACTGTTAAATAAAGTGGCAATATTGAGTAACAAATCGAGATTTTCGGGAATAACTTTATAGGCTTTGAAATAATATTCCATTGATTTCTTATGATCGCCAATTAAATAATAATTGGCTCCAATACTCAAATCACACAAAGCCATTGCAGTACGCTTTTTTTGCTGATTTTCAGTCGTCAATTTGGAATAAATAGTTCTCGCCATGAGATGGTATTCAATGGCATTGTAATATTGGCTATTTTTTTTATAGTACACGCCAATTTCTTTTGCTGTTGTTGCTTGCTGTAGCTCTTTTTGGGTTTTAAAAACAGTAAGTAAAGAATCTAAAGTAGTGTCCGAGCTATTTTGTGCAGAACTAAAAATCGGTAGTACAATTAATAACAGTAAAACGTTCCTCATAAACTCAAATTCTCTTTGTAACTTCTACCAATAGGAATTAATGTTCCGTTATTGAGTAAAAGCTCGTTAGTCATTTTTTTTTCAATGTATTGTTTTTGAACTGCAAAGCTTCTATGAATTCTAACAAAAGATTGAAAATGAGATTCTTTTAAAAGATTTCCAATGCTAGTCAACACACAATGTTTTTTGGTAGAAGTAACAATCTTGGTGTAATCCTTTAAAGCCTCGAGATATAAGATATCGTGTAATTTTACTTTGGTTTCCGTATGACCTTCTTTGATGTAAATAACGTCGCCACCAAGAGTTGATTCAAATAACTGGGCTTTGAGTTTTAGCTCCATATAATCTTCTATCTTACTCATCGTCTGTGTAAACCGATCTATTTTTATGGGCTTTACAATGAAGTCTAAAGTATCCAATTCAAAACTTTCTACGGCATGTTCCGGATGCGCTGTTATGTAAATACAAACGGGTATTTCCATAGCTTTTTTACGAAAATCCAGACCGTTGAGTGAAGGCATATCGATATCTAAAAAGAGAATGTCTATTTTTTCTTTTTCTAGTATTGGAAAAGCGTCTTCTGCATTTTCAAATGTGCCGATAATGTTCAAATTAGAAAACCTTTTGGCATAAGAAACTACCGTAAGTCGGTCGATTTCGTCATCATCAATGATAATACAATTGAAAGGATTCATTTGGGGAAAATATCTTTCTCAAATATATAAATATTTTAATACATGTTGTCTGTCTATTTAAAATGCTGTTGGTCTATTGTTGGTTTTAATTACAGTAAGAATGAGAAATCTTTGCATCGAAATCAAATTTTAGCATCATGAAAAAAACAACACTACTAATAATCCTATTAAGCACAACGATTTCATTCGGACAGAAAAAATGGTTTTCAACCTACCAAGATTCCGTAGCCTTGGTTAAGGATGCCACTAAGATAACGGAAACGTTTGCCAAAGATTTGAAAATAATTGACCCCACTTTTAAATTTGAAATCAAAACCATTCTAAACACTACGCCCTATTTAATATTTTTCTATAAAGATGCTGCCAATATTCCGTTATGGGAGCAAGTAATTCCGGAACAAAAACAGTTCTTCTACCAACTTGCAGGAAGTGAGTCAGAAGGTAAAAAAGTATTCGGTTTATTTTTTAACGGATTTTATTTACCCCATGAATTAGGTCACGCCTTTGAATTTGTACTTCGTGGTAACATCGTTAACTCCTACGAAAGTGAATATCTAGCCAACACTGTAGGTTTCTTGTGGTGGAAAAAACAGCACCGCGAGAGGGAATTGAAGCAATGTTATGAGTACGCCAAAAAAATGTGGGCACAACTGCCTAATCCTGTTCCTGAAGGAAGTACCGTGCAAGAGTATTTTGCCAAAAACTATGAAAAGGCTTCGCAAGATCCTTATGTTTATGGCTATATGCAGTTTAAGCAATACATCGATATTTATGAAAATAAAGACCTTCCCGATTTTGATACTTTCATAAAAAATGAATTACATAAGAAATAAAACAAAATGAAAAAGTGTGTTCTTTTTTTATTTGCATTTGCTTTTACTTCACTCAAGGCACAAGTGGGTATTAATACTACCGACCCCAAGGCGCAACTCGAAATTAAGGCAACCAATCAAGCGGCTCCTGATGCTACCGATGGAATTTTAATTCCAAAAGTCGATGCATTTCCAGCTATAAATCCGACCATTGACCAAGACGGTATGATGGTTTATTTAACCACCGATGTTGGGGCTAATTTAAAAGGATTTTATTATTGGGACAATACGAATTCGGTTTGGAAGAGTATTAGCGGCGATAAAGGTTGGAGCTTAACAGGAAATGCTGGAACCAATGCGACAACAAATTTTATAGGAACAACAGATAATGTGGATTTAATTTTAAAAAGAAATAATATTAAATCGGGTTTGATAAGTTATTATAATACTTCATTTGGTAATAACACATTATCATCAATCACGCCAATTGGTTCCGTTTTAGGAGTAGAAAACTCTGCATTTGGTAGTAATTCTCTAAGTTCAATAACTTCTGGCAGAGATAACACAGCAGTTGGATCCTCTGCTTTAAGTTCACTCACAAATTCGCAAGGGAATACCGCTATAGGAAGTCGTTCATTAATGTCAAATACTACAGGTCAAGCAAATACCGCATTAGGGAATGATAGTTTGCGAACGAATTTAATTAATTCTTTTAATACAGCTGTAGGATATTTAACACTCTACAACTCTAAAGCCGATAACAATACTGCAATGGGATATACAAGTATGTTTGAAAATACTTTAGGGCAAAATAATACTGCCGCTGGATTTGAATCATTGAAAAACAATAAAGAAGGAATCAACAATGTCGCCATTGGCTCAGGTGCTTTACTGAGTAATATAAGTTCCAATAACGTTGCTGTTGGTAAAGATGCATTGTATAACAATACCACTGGAACCTTTAATTCAGCCGTTGGTAAAGATGCTTTGTTATCAAACACAACGGGTTATCGTAATTCAGCCTTTGGTTTTTTTAGTTTATACAAAAATTCTACAGGGATAGCTAATTCAGCGTTTGGATCTGATAGTATGTACAATAATACTACTGGATATCAAAATTCTGCGTTTGGACAACAATCTTTATTCAGTAATACTACTGGAACTTATAATTCTGCCTTTGGCGAAAATAGTTTAGCTCAAAATACTTTTGGACATGAAAATTCTGCTTTTGGTGCGTATAGTTTATACAGCAACACAACAGGCACTAAAAATGTAGCATCGGGTTCTTACAGTTTATATAGTAATCTAACTGGCGATAATAATTTAGCACTTGGTGATAGAAGTTTATTCAATAATACTTCTGGTTCTGCAAACAATGCCTTTGGTAAATACGCCTTATATAACAATAAAGGCACGGGCAACTGCGGATATGGCGAAGAAGCCAATCCAACCACCACCACGGGTTGGAATAATATAGGAATTGGTTTTCATTCACTAGGGAACATATCTAATGGCGGTCGCATTTTAGGAAACCAAATCGGTTACGACAACATTGGTCTAGGTTTATCCGCTGGAGATAGAACGGGTTATAACATCAACGGTTGTTTGTTTTTAGGAGCTTTTGCTAACGTAACATTTGATGATACTGATTTAACCAACGCTACGGCAATTGGTAGATACGCTACGGTAAATCAAAACAACACCATTGTATTAGGAGCAATTAATGGAATCAATAATGCCCCAGCAAGTACTCGAGTTGGAATTGGTACTTATACACCAAGTTGCCCATTAAATGTTGTGGGATCCAGTACACAATTCGGAAGTTGGGCTTTTTATGCGCGCAGCGGTAGCAGTACTACAACAGGCTATGCAGGTGGTACTTCTGGGAATTTTTCTATCATTGCTTCCGATAGAATTCAAGCCACCGAATTCAATGCCGTTTCCGATGCACGAATTAAAAACATTCAAAGCAGAATGGATTCTAAAAACGCTTTAGAAAAAATAAATCAATTGCAGGTTACCAATTACACCTACAAAGATTGGTTGCAAAAAGGAACCGCCATTAAAACGGGTTTTATTGCTCAAGAAGTGGAAAAAATTATTCCTTCGGCAGTCAATCAAGCCACCAACTACATTCCCAACATCATGCAAGTGCCTCATGCATTTTGTGTAGATACTTTAAAGAATACCATTGCAGTCAATTTAGAAAAGCCCATCCACATCAAAAAAGGTGAAAAAATACGACTATACAATAAATCAACGCCACTAGAATCTGAAGTGATTTTAATAGATGATTATAATTTTGAATGCCCTATTCCAGCTCATTTACAAACCGACGATTTATTCGTTTACGGAACCCAAGTATCTGATTTTCGTTCGGTAGATTACGATCAAATTCACACGCTATCGGTAGCGGCAATACAAGAATTAAGTAAAGAAAATGAAATTTTAAAAGATAAAATAAGGCTTTTAGAACAACAAAATAGTTCCATTGAAGTTCATCTGCAAAAGCTCGAAACAGCGATAAATAACATTTCATTAAAGTCTAATTGAAGTTAATCTTTTAATTTTCATATTTTAGTTTCTGAATAAATTTTACAACAATATGAAAAACACCAACGCTTCTTTTCTTAGTTCTTATTTTAAGTGTCATTCGTCAAATTTATTATCGAACAACAATACGAAATCTTAAGTAAGTAGTTTTAGAGAAGATCGGTCTTACAAAAGTTTTGTTTTTTGGGTTACAACTTCAAGGTAAAAGTTGTTCCATAGCCAATATTCGATTCTACTGAAATCTCACAATCAATCGCTTTAGCCAAGTCGCGAATTAAGTGCAAACCCAATCCAGTTTTGATTCCCATTACTTGGCTATCATCATACAAAGCTTTAAACTCCTCGTTTGTGGCGCCCGAACCATTGTCAGTGATTGATAAGAAAGTTTGTCCTTGCTCTTGCCAAGCTTTCCAAATTATCGTTGCGTGTGGTGTTTTTTCTAAGGCTTTCAGGGCATTTCCAGTCAGATTTCGGAGAATGGTTTTTAGGTAATTCTCATCGGTATTGATTTGGATATTCTCAGAATTTTCAAAAACAAAAACAGTCTTTTCTTCACTAGAGAAATGGGTTTTAAGATCGTCAAATATTTCAGAAATGAAAATAATTTTAGGTTGGGGCTTGAAGTTTTCCATCTGACTTTTACTCCATTGCAAAATATCTTCCATGGAGGATAATAAATTTTCGGCACCCTTCATTGTTTTGTCTTGCATGCGCTTGGTGCTCTCTTCGTCAAGCAGTTCTGGACTTTCTTTTTGAAGTTGTAAAAAGAAAACTAAGTTTGCCACAGGTCCACGCAAATCGTGGTTTAGAATGCTAAAAAATCGCGTTTTGGCTTTGTTAGATGCTTCTAACTCTTGGTTTAAAAAAGATAATTTTTCGTTAACTTTTTTCCGATTGCTACTTTGATAAAACAGCAAGCCTCCAATAATGCCTAATAATAGCAATCCTAAAATCAGATAATATTTTTGTGTATTAGCGGCATGTATTTGTAAATTTTTATTCGCTATTTCTGCTTTCTTAGAAGTGTTTTGGTATTTGGCTTCCATTTCGGCAAGATTCTTCTTGGCTTTTTCGGCAAGTAGCTTTTCTTGTAGTGTATTGTAATTGGATAAATGATAGTAGGCAAGCGTTGTATTACCCAGTCCTTCGTAAGTATGCGCAAGCAGTTTTTGTAAAGTGCGATTGGATTCAGGCGAATCTTCTTTAATAATTGGTTCGGCTAATTTTAAAAAAGGAAGTGCTTTTTGATACTGTTTTTGTTCTAAATAGATCTTTCCAAACATTTGATTTACTTGAGCTTTAGTAAAACTACTGGCGTATTTCTCAACAAATGAATTGGCATGATTGACATATTCTAATGCTATGGCGTTTTGTTTTTTATCTAAATAGTAATCGGAAAAGAGTAGATCACTTTCTATGAAATATTCATAACAATCACCCAAATCAACTGTTTTTAAAAACGATTTAAATTTAGAATAGCGTTCTTGAGCCTTTTCGAGGTTGTTTTGTTTCAAATAAATGGCAATAAAATCTTTGTGAACAGCAGCTATGCCTTCTTTGTATTTGGCTAAGTAGGGTTCGCTCTCGGTTAAATACTCTAAACTTTTCGGAAGATTTTCCATAGTAACATACAATTCAGATACCGTTACCAATTGCACACCGTAGTTGATGGTATCGTTATAATCGCCTTTTGCCAGGTATTTTTTCCGACCGTTCAATCCGTCGATTTTATATTGTAATCCTTTTTCGTATTGACCAATACTGATATAATAATCTGAAATTTCCGATAGAATTTTACTTTTATAAGAGCCTGTTTTTGAGGTGTCAACTACTTTATGCAGTTCCCTTAAAACGCGTTCTCTTTTGGAGGTTGAACCGTAGTTTTTGTAGCAAATGAGCATTTGCCGTAAGGCTTCAACTATTCTTCTGTTGTTTTTTGCTCGTCTTCCGAATTGTTCTGATTTTTCTAAATAATAGGAAATACTGTCGGTTTCACTTCCGTAGTCAAACGAAATACCAGTGTAAAAGAAAAATAACGATTGGTTGTAATAATCGTTTTGAGGAGTCATTTTAGTTCCTTTTTTGCCTGCAATTCGAAGGTTTTTATAATCTTCAACGCTCAAGAATTTATCGCAATATTCGGCCCAAGCCTGAAGTTTTTCTTTTTGTGTTTTATAATTTGCTACAACAGGATCTTTTTGTGCATAGCAACTGATTGAAAGCAGCAGTAGAATGACTAATTTTTTCATGGAAAACGCTTTAAACTATCTTTAAAACTTCTCCCTAACGGAATAGAAACCTTGTTTTTCAATTCAATTTCCTGACTTCCAATTTTTTCAATGAATTGTTTTTGAACGGCATAACTTCGATGAACCCTAACAAATGATAGGAATTTTTCATCACGCAAAAACTCTCCTAAATTAGACAAAACGCAATATCTTTTAGCATCTGTTACCAGAATTGTATAATTCTTTAAAGCCTCTAAATACAAAATTTCATGCAATTTTACTTTAACTTGATCGTGCCCTATTTTGATATATACAGAGTCGCCACCTATGGATGATTCGAACAAACTAGCTTTCAATCGAATTTCCATAAATTCATCAATGCGTTTGACGGTTTGTTCGAATCGAGGAAGCTTAAATGGTTTTACGATAAAATCTAAAGTTTGCAGCTCAAATGTTTCTGCAGCACTTTCAGAATGGGAAGAAATAAAAACACAAACCGGAATTTGTAAAGCTTTTTGGCGCAATTCAATTCCGGATTTCCCACCCATTTCAATATCCAAAAAAGCAACCGCAACTTCATTATTTTTGAGGAATACGAGTGCTTTTTCAGCAGAATCAAAAATACCAACAACATTGAGTTGTGAAAATCGTTTCGCATACGAAAAAATAGCCAGTCTGTCCATTTCGTCATCGTCAACAATAATGCAGTCAAAAGGGTTCATTTTAAATGTATTGAAATCCAAATATAAAGTTTTTTACAACGAAAATTGCCGTTCGTGTATTTAAAATGGCGTTCGTCCTTTTGTGGTTTTTTACAGGGTGTAAATAGTTCAAATTTGTAAGGAATACAAAGCAAAATAACCTAAAGACGAAGCCATGAAAAAATTTACAATACTGTATGGATTATTATTTTTTACGACTAGTATGTTTTCTCAAGTTGGAATCAACACCACTTCACCTTTTGCGCAATTGGAAATTAAATCAACAAATCAAGCTACGCCATCCAATACTGACGGAATTTTAATTCCGAAAATCGATGCGTTTCCGCTTACCAATCCAACAGCGGCTCAAAACAGTATGATGGTCTATTTAACCAATGATTTGCCCGGAAAACCAAAAGGATTTTATTATTGGGATAATGGTTCATCTACTTGGAAAGGCTTTGGCGGAAATGCAGGTTGGGAGCTTTTGGGGAATTCGGGCACCGATCCAAATGTCAATTTTATTGGAACAAAAGATGCTAATGATGTAGTTTTTAGAAGAGATAATGTGATTTCGGGAAAAATAGGAATGGCCAATACGTCTTTTGGAAGAAGTTCTTTGAATCCTTTGAATAGTGGGATTTACAATTCGGCTTTCGGACTTTCCTCATTAGCGAATAATACTAGTGGAAACTCCAATTCGGCATTTGGCAATTATAGCTTATTCAATACAAGTTCGGGTAATTTCAATACTGCGGTTGGTTCAAATTCCATGTACTCCAATACCATTGGAATCCAAAATACCGCTATGGGCAGCAGTGCCTCTGAATTAAATAGTACCGGAAATAATAATTCTTCATTAGGACACTATGCTCTTTATAACAACATTTCTGGCAGTAACAATACCGCGGTTGGATTAGAGTCGTTGTATACCAATTTAGGGTCTAGTAATACCGCTTTAGGTTACCGATCGGGCTACACCACCACAACAGGAACTAACAATATTACTGTTGGTGCCAATGCAACTATTCCAACACCTGCGGCAAGTGATCAAATGTCTATTGGAAATGTACTTTATGGGGCCAACATGAGTGCTACGGCTTCAGGCAAAATAGGAATTGGAGTGCCCACTCCATCAGAAAAACTGGAAGTAGCGGGCAAAACAAAAACCACCGATTTACAAGTAACCACTGGTGCTAGTGCTGGAAAAGTGTTAACTTCAGATGCTGTTGGAAATGCTACTTGGCAAAATCTTTCTTTGGCTAATGCGTGGTCTATCACCGGAAATGCAGGAACAACAGTTGCCTCTAACTTCATAGGAACAACGGATAATACTGACCTGCTTTTCAAAAGAAATAATTTAAGATCGGGATTGTTAAACTCAAGTGCAAACAACACCTCGTTTGGTGTTCAAGCGCTAAACGCAGTAAGTTCTGGAAATGACAATACCGCATTCGGAAAAGCATCTCTTGCCTTAAATACTACTGGTGCTTCCAATTCATCTTTAGGATCTGGTGCCATGCTTCAAAATACTACAGGTAGTTTTAATACAGCTACCGGAACTAGTTCATTGGCATTTAATACAACAGGAATCAGTAATACAGCTACGGGAACGTTATCCCTTTTTTCTAATAGCACGGGGAACTACAATACCGCAGTTGGAAGCCGAACATTGTATACCAATACCTCAGGGGCTATAAACACCGCTATTGGTGATGATGCCCTTTCTAAAAATAATGACGGTAATTTTAATGTTGCAATTGGCGGAAGTTCTATGCTTGAAAATATTTCTGGGGATGATAATGTAGCCATTGGTAGATGGTCTTTATTCAACAATCTTGTAGCCAATCAAAATACAGCGGTAGGGGCAGAATCGTTGTATGGAAATACGGGTGCCTTGAATACTGCGATTGGGTATCAAGCTGGAAATACAAATACGTCAGGTAGTAATAACATCACTATCGGTGCGGGTAGTAATGTATCGGTGGCAGCAGCAAGCAATCAAATGTCAATTGGGAATGTGATTTATGGAACGGCTATGAATTCGGCAACAGTTGCTTTAATTGGGATTAACGAACCTGCTCCAAATGCCAAACTTCAAATCAATGCCAGCAGCCAAATCAATCCGAATAATTCAGACGGGATTATCATTCCGAGAATCAATACTTTTCCTATTATTAATCCCGGTTTGGCGCAGAACGGTATGTTGGTTTTTTTAACAACGCCTGCTAATCAATCGGGTTTTTATTATTGGGATAACCCAACGACAGCTTGGAAACCTATTGCCACATCACAATGGACAACTAGTGGAGCCAATATTTCAAACAACAATATAGGAAATGTTGGTATTGGCACAGGAGTCATAGCGCCTTCATCATTGTTAACTGTTAAAGGTAATTCGATAGGTTTTACACAGGAGGATTCTTCAGGAGTTTCAAAAATTGGTTTCTTTACCAATGCGGGTGGTGCTTGGCTACAAACACATAGTGACACTAATTTGAGTTTTGCGACGAACGATGGTGCAACGCAAATGGTATTAGAGAAAACAACTGGAAATCTTGGAATTGGAACAATTACGCCTAGTGAAAAATTAGACGTAATTGGAAAAACAAAAACAACAAGTTTTCAAATGACAACTGGAGCTGGACTAAATAGATTCATGATGTCAGATGCTCTTGGTAATGGTTTATGGCAAGCGCCAAACACCGCTTTGGATAGTTTTTCATGGTCAACTACAGGAAACACATCTATAAATCCGGCAGTGAATTTTATAGGTACTATTAATGACAGTGACTTAATTTTTAAAAGGGGCGGTATCAAAGCGGGAATGATTGATCAGAGAAACACTTCATTAGGAGTAAATGCATTGTTAAATACTGAGTATAATGCTTATAGCGCACTTATTGGTTATAACACCGCTATTGGTATGGATGCGCTTAAAGAAAATACAACGGGAGCCTATAATACTGCTTGCGGATATAACTCCTTATCTAAGAATACTACTTCATTATTTAATGTCGCGATTGGAGCAGATGCATTATCTCGTCATTCTTTTAATAACGGAGGTGCAATCTATTTGACAAATAATGTTGCTATTGGGGCAAATGCATTGGAATTTAACAATCCAACATCAACAACAACCGGGAAGGATAATGTAGCAGTTGGTTTTGCAGCTTTAGGTCAAAATACAAGTGGAAGTAATAATACAGCAAACGGTTTTAGTGCACTTTTCTCCAACACAACAGGAGATTACAACTCGGCAACAGGACACAATGCATTGTATAAAATTAATGGTCAAGAAAATACAGCAAATGGTGTAAACGCCATGACCAATGCTACTTCTGGAAATTACAACACGGTAATAGGCACAAACAGTTTGTATACCAATACCGGTTCAAGCACGAATACAACACTAGGACATTCCACACTATTCAGTAATGTTTCAGGTTCAGGAAATGTTGCCATTGGCTATCAAGCGGGTTATAGTGAATTAGGTTCTAACAAACTCTACATCGAAAACTCTAATTCCACAACACCTTTAATTTATGGCGAATTTGACAACAATTTGGTTCGAATAAACGGCCGATTAAATGGGATTTATACTCAATTAACGGCTAATGGCGATAGTCAAAGTTCCATTTTTGGATACAGAAATCGAGATTCACAAAACGACGGAACCAATTACTCATTGGCAGGAACGAATAGAGCGGTAAGTGGTCATAACCTTTGGGGCGATTTATACACTTTTGGAGTAACGGGCCATTCGGATAATGATTTTACCAGAACCGGTGGGGTTTTGGGAAGTATCACCGGGGGAACTTATTGGTCTAGTTTGGGTTATAAAAATAGTGCGGCAACCGCTTATGGTGTCTATGCAACCGCTGCCCTAACAGTGGGAACAGGAAGAATGAGCCAACCACAAAATGCTTCTGGCATTGGGGGAGGTTTTTATGGGGATATGATTGGTTCTTGGAGTAAAGGAACTGTAATTGGGCAAGTAAGTTCTGGGACAATGTTTGCTTCATACAATAGTGGAGATGAATATACAGCCGGAAAGCAAATCGAAATCGTAGCTACTGGGAATTCAAAGACGGCAGCATATATGGTGACTTCAACAGAAAGCCTCGTTTATAAAAAAGGGAAAATCAATTTAGTGAATGGTGCTGCAAGAGTTAATTTCGATGAAAATTATAGTAATTTATTAGGCGAAACTCCAGTAGTAACCACAACGCCTATGGGACAATGCAACGGACTTTATATCGAATCTATTGATAAAGATGGTTTTGTCATTAAAGAATTAAATAACGGAACCAGCAATGTTTCGGTTTCGTGGATTGCTGTGGGCGATCGTATCGATGCAAAACAAAACAAAATACCCAAAGCAGTGCTAGAAAATGATTTCGATAACAACATCAATGAAGTTATGTTTAACGAAAACAACAAAACTGAAACCGCTAAAGCGATGTGGTTCCAAGGGAATAACATTCAATTCGGACAATTACCATCTGAATTCATCCATAAATCAACCGATAAAAAAGAATAATTATTAGAATAAAAAGGATTTGCTTTTTAGTTTTTTTTTGTGAGAAGAAGGTCTGATGAAAGTCAGACTTTTTTTATTCCATAGATTTCCATTTTTAAACCTCTCAACTTTCAAATTTTCAAATTATCTTTGAAGTATGAACATCGAATCGCAACAAGAAAAAATTTCCAGCTTTCAACACTTAGAATTGTTAGCCAATCAAGTCGTTGAAGGTTTTATTTCCGGAATGCACAAAAGCCCATTTCATGGTTTCTCCGCAGAATTTGCAGAGCATAAAGTATATAACGTAGGCGAAAGCACCAAACACATGGATTGGAAATTATTTGCCAAAACCGACCGGTTGTACACCAAGCGCTACGAAGAAGAAACCAATTTACGATGCCATTTGATTCTCGATAATTCGTCTTCGATGCATTATCCCAAGTTGAAAGAAAATCAAAAGTTCTTCGAAAATAAGATTGGTTTTTCTGTTTTGGCTTCGGCTGTTTTGATGAATTTATTGAAGAAACAACGCGATGCTGTTGGACTCAGTATTTACTCCGATACTTACGAGTACTATGCGCCTGAAAAAGGAAGCGATCGCCACCACCGAATGGTCTTAAACCAATTGGAAAAACTTCTAGAAAATCCAATCCAAACCAAGACCACCGATACCATCACATTCTTGCACCAAATTGCCGAGAAAATGCACCGTCGCTCGATGATTATCCTATTTACCGATATGTTTCAGTCGAGCAATGAGGAAGCACTTTTCAATGCCTTGCAACATCTCAAACACAACAAGCATAAAGTGGTGCTTTTTCATGTGGTTGATGCTACCACTGAAATTCATTTCGATTTTGACAATGCCCCAAGAAAATTTATTGATCTTGAAAGTGGAGAAGAAATCACGCTATTTGCCGATACCGTAAAAGAAGCTTATGAAAAAGAAGCGGAAACTTACTTTAAAAGATTGGCACAAACGTGTGCGCAAAACAAGATTCGGTATGTGCCAGTAAGTGTGGGCGCTAATTTTGAAAAGATTCTGACCACATACTTGGTTGAAAAACAATCTTTTGGTTAGGGGATAGTAATTAATAAAAATATTTTTAGCATAAACGTTTGCACATCAAAAAATCTATACTATATTTGCAACCGCAATTAAGCAGAGGTTTGGTAGTTCAGTTGGTTAGAATACATGCCTGTCACGCATGGGGTCGCGGGTTCGAGTCCCGTCCAGACCGCTAAATTGGGAAAAGGTTTTCAGAAATGAAAACCTTTTTTGCCCAATAAAAGTTTCCTCTGATGCAGTTCTTCATTTAAAGAAAAGCATCCAAAGTAGTTGTGTTGTTTTCGATACGCCTTTGTAAAGCGTATCACGGTTTAGTAGTTAGACCAATGAAAAGCTTTCCACTTTTGTGGATAGCTTTTTTGATTTTAGAGTAGTTCCTCAACTGCATTGCTATTTCTTGTTATCATTCCTGAATTGTAATTTTGCCCAATTTTATTCCGCCAATTACAAATAACTCAACTACCATTTTTCTTTGTGGGATTGCCTGTAGTAATCAAATTTTTTGCACAATGGATAACGTAAAGCAATGACTAAAATCCAAACACAATCCACCGTTATTAAATGAAATCCATAGCCTTTCGATGCTTCGACTTTTGTAATAAGGGTTGGTAAAACCAAAGCTTGCCATCCAAATCCAGTTGCCTCAGCGGCAAAAGCGGCAAACAAATGAATCAGATAAATATGGAGGATGTAATATAAAAAAGGAACCCGTCCGAATACGCAAAAAAAAGGAATCACTTCTCCTTTTAGTTTCTCGGCATGGGTCAAGAACAAGATGGTTCCTTCTAAGATTATCACAAAGCATGGATGGCGGATATTTAGTTACATTAAAATAGCCATTACCGTTTTTTCGTTTGGCCATAGTTATTTCAACGAACCCGATGGCAATCCAAGTCCGTAATTACCAGAACTAAACCTTACAGCAAATCAATCAATTGTATTCTAGATTTTGGAATTGTTAGTCATCCTTATTTTTTTTGTGATTGGATTTTACGCCTAAAAACAAAGGATACGACAGCGCAGTTATGATGCTGATGACCAGAAAACTCTTTTGATCGCTATAAGCAAATCCGAAAAAGAGAACCACGGAGAACACAATCATAATTATGGAAGTATAAGGATAACCCCAAGATTTATGAGGTCTTGCTAGATCAGGTTCAGAAACACGCAATTTTAGTAAAGCACAATAGGCCAATCCCCAAACGATAACCGACATAAAGGTTCCTAATAAAAACAGTACTTCAAACGAACCAATACAAATTAGCATCAAAGTGAAAGAAGCCGAAATTAGAAGTGCTACAATTGGAGTGCCGCCTTTGTTTACTTCGGTTCCTTTCTTAATGAAGTAGCCATCTCGGCTCATTCCGAATAAGATTCTGGCAGGAATCATCATAAAGGCGTTCAGAATACTAATGATTGAAAATAGGGCGATAACGGTTACGATGATGGCACCTTTGTTTCCGAAAACAACTTTGGCAACATCGGAAGCGGCAAGTGGCGAATTGGCTAACAACGCAATGGGCAACACATAAAAGAAAGCCATGTTTACAATTACGTAAATTAGAATTACGATAATCGCTCCAGTGTAAAGTGATTTGGGAATATTTTCGCCAGGGTTTTCATCTTCTTCAGCGAAAAAACATCCAGAATACCACCCATCATAAGTTCCTAAAACCATTTGAAGGGATTTGAAAAACCCCATGATTACTCCAATTTGAAGCGCAGAAGAATTTGCTGAAATGGGGTCAATTGACACACCCGAATAACTAAAACAGGCAACGATAAGCGCAACAAAGCAAACAATTTTGATGACACTAGTTATTTGTTGCACCATACTTCCATTTCTAATACCGCTAGCATGAAGTATTGTGAAAGCCACTAAAAAGGCAATGGCAATAACAGTACTCAGACTTCTCAATTGAGGGAATAAAATGACGATATATTCGCTGATCACAATACAATAAAAAGCAGGTGCAATGGCGTTCGTAATGTAATCAAACCAACCCGTTACAAAACCAGCATAGTCTCCAAAAGCGCGTTTCACATAATTGTAAGAACCGCCAGCTTTGGGGAGCATAGTTGCCAACTCGGCATAAGATCCCGCTCCAATCAAAACATAAATACCGCCAAGCAACCAACAACCAATGATGAGCCAATAGTTATCTAGCATTCCTGCAATGGCTCCAGGCGTTCGAAGAATACCAACACCAATAGTGCTTCCCACTAAAATGGCGATACCAAAACTATAGCCTAATGCTTTTTTTAATTGATTGGGTTTCGTGTTTTTCATAGCGGTTTGGTTTTCATCTTAATGGTGTTTCATTCTTAAACACCAAAGTAGTGATTTTTAGAATTCATAGCGCTTTATCAGCAAATCTGTATCACATCTAAAGCAAACATTAAAAAGCGATTAGCTTCCTGAACTAATCCTTAAAAATTATTAGGAGCTAACTTTTAAGGAAAATTCTTCACCCAAAATTTTTCAAAAACCCTAAATAAAGCCCGATTTGTACTTCCAAGCTACCCAAAGAAATTGTCCCAAATACATGATGCAAACCACAAACTCCAAAAAGCTAGAAGCCAAAAAACCTAAAACGGAACCGGTAGCGACTTTCAAAGCATGACGATGGTCTTTGGAGTCATAAAGCAGCTCTCCGGCCAATGCTCCTAAAAACGGACCCAGAATAAACCCAAACGGAATCGGAGTCAAAATCCCAACGATTAATCCGATGTTGGTGCCCCAAATCCCATAAGAACTCCCGCCAAACCGCTTGGATCCTTTGGCAGGAAGAACATACTCCAGAACCGAAAGAATCACAGCAACCAAAAATGTGATGCCAAGAACCCAATAATTCATCGGAACGGCTTTTGTAAAATAGAGCAGCAGTAAGCCCAACCAACTCAAACCTACACCAGGCAATAGGGGTAAAAAACTTCCTAAAATTCCTAAGAGCATGCAGGTCAAGCCTAGAATCAATAGCAAAAAATCCATATGGTATTTTTTAGTATTTTTGAAAAATAAATTGGTACTTTTATAACCCGTTAAAAAAGCTTGGGTTTCTAAAACGAATATGAGAAAAATAATTTTAATAGCACTGCTAGTAGCGCTCTTTTTCAACTCTTGCCAGTATTTCGGCAAGCAAGTTCCGTCTAAAGAAGAACTGTTGCAAAAGGAATTGAAAGCTATTAATTGGAACCAAGTCGACGAATATCCTTCCTTCACCGCCTGTGATTCACTAACGGATAAAACTCAAAAAAACCAATGCTTTTTCGAATACTTGACCCAATTGATTCAGCAGAAATTAAGTGCCGATACACTTGCAGTTTTGTATCCGCAACTCGACACGATTAATGTTAAAGTAACCGTTTTTGCGAACAGTACCGTTCAATTTGAACCCCAATTAAACGACACTATTTCCTATAATGCACCCAAAATCGACAGCATCATCAAAACCCGTTTGGTCGATTTTCCCAAGATTAATCCGGCACTAAAACGTGGCATTCCCGTGAAAACCCAATTCGTGCTTCCGGTTATTCTCAAGATAGAATAATTTTTTAGGAGCTATTCCAGCTATCCACTCTATTCCCGTTTAACAAAAACTAAGGCCTAAAGAACCTTGTTTTTCTAAAACGCGAGATTGCACCCGAGAGAAACGAACTGGCGCAGCAATCTGGGCTAGGGCTGATCGCTCGTAAATCTAAAATGTTCTCCCTTTCCATTCATACGTTCCAAACCAAGAAAATAGGGCGACCGACACACAAAAGAAAGGGTAAAATAAACTGCTAAGGAACAAATAATGCAAGCGCTTCTTCCTCAAAAAGCGATTGGTTTTATACAGTAAAATAGTATCGACGATAAATTTAAGTGTAAATAAAAAAGCGAGAGCAATCCAAGACAAGCAGCCACAAACCGATAACAGACAACCCAAAACGACAGCCAAGTTTCCTGCAAAGACAATCACTGCCAAATCTTTTCCAAACACGCTACTGTAGGCACCCGTCTTCGAAGCCCAACGACGTCTTTGAGCGAATAATGCCTTCCAGGAATCTAATGGTTTAGTAGTTACGATACTTGCTTTTGCTTTTAGATAATGCACTTTCTCAGGGCAAACTTGCATGGCTTTTTGCAGCAGAAACACATCATCACCACTCGCAATTTTTGAATTTCCAGCAAACCCATGCAGCTTTTGAAACAGCGATTTGGTGTAGCAAAAATTAGCGCCGTTACATAAGAAGCCAGCGCCCATGCCGAAACTGCCTATCGTGGCACCTTGTAAACTCGTTAAGTCTAGTTGTTGAAAATGATGCAAAAATGATTTGTTGCCATCATAAGTTACGGCACCTACTAACATGGCGACTTCGTGGTTCTGAATGTAGTCATCTAGTGTTTGCAACCAATTTTCGGGAAGCACACAATCTGCATCAGTAGTGACAACCCACTCGTTTTTGATAATCGGTATGGCGCGCGAGATGGCATCTTTTTTTGGGGAATTCGATAACCGAATGTTCTCTAAAAGCGTGGTTTGAAAGCGACCGTTTTCCAAACGCCAGTTGTAAATTTGCCGCACAGAATCGTCTTCTGAAAAATCATCTACCAAAATAATTTCAAACAAATCAATGGGATAATTTAGGTTTTGAATACTTTTCAAAAGTTTCGGTAAGTGGTCGCGTTCATTCCGAAAAGGAACTACGATTGCAAAAAAAGTTTTGGGCGTTATTTCTTTAGGATGAAAAGTTGGAATGCGATTGAATCCTACAATTAAATTAATTATTGTCACAGCATAAACCAATACGATTAGCAGTAAAATCAAAGTCATGATTTCGATTTTAGTTTAAAATTCAACACAAAATAACTTCCCAACAGCACCGGAATCACTACATTTAAAAACCACATTAGCGTGGTGATAAAAACCACAATCCACTCGTTTACGCCTAACAATCCGAAGAAAAAAACGGCTACGCTCCCTTTTACCGCAAAATCTAAAAACTGAAAAGAAGGCAACGATGACGCCAAGAAATAAATACTCGTAATGGCTGACATTAAAAGGAGATACGGCAAATGCACATCGAAAGCTAAAAATAAAAAATAATATTGATGTGAAAATACCAAATAACGACAAAGCCCCAAAAGCATGTTTTTTTGATGAATCGGTTTCGGAATTTGATTGATTTTGTGTACCAATTTTTCCAGGGAATAGCCTTTAATGGTAAGCCCTTTTAAGAAGAAAGAAGCAAGAATCAAGAGGAAAAAGAGCCCAAAAAGTAGTGCTACTGTTTTTGTCGTGATGATGTGATAAAAAGCATTGAAATACAGCAAACCGAAAATTCCAAAAACAATCGTAAGCAGCATTTGAATGCCGTTGCAAATGAGATTGAGAAACACGATTTTTTTAGCAGAAGCCTTTTCAAAAAACAGTGCTTTTCCTGCATATTCTCCCAAACCATTGGGTGTGAATATGCCTGCGGTTAAGGCGCCTAATACTTGAGCAGTAGCTTCAAATAAAGTAATTTTTTGAAAATAGGAAACCAAATTCTGCCATTTTAAGATCTCAAAAAACCGATTCAAAAAACTTAACAACAGCAAGAAGGAAATGCCTCCAACCGATTGGTTTTTATGAAACAAGGCTAAGAATTTTTGCCAATCTAATCGGTCGTTAGTAGCGAGTTGTTGGTATATAAAATAAAAAGCCCCAGTTACAATCAAAACTTTGATCATAAAAACTAGGAATTGTTTAGCTTTGTGAGGAATTGCAATCATTGGCGCAAAGTAAAGGAAAATCCTTCTGTAAAACTATTGTGTGTAGGATTGCCGATAGTCTCAAAGACAATAAAATTCGCCTTATTACATCACCGATAAGAAACAAATGGCACACGAACGCATCATATTGGGTATTGATCCCGGAACGACTATCATGGGTTTTGGCTTGATCAAAGTCGTAAACAAAAAAATGGAATTCCTCCAACTCAACGAACTAATCTTGAGCAAATACGACGATCATTATACCAAACTGAAAGTGATATTTGAGCGTACGATTGAACTTATAGAAACCCATCATCCCGATGAAATAGCAATTGAAGCCCCATTCTTTGGTAAAAATGTGCAATCAATGTTGAAACTCGGAAGAGCGCAAGGTGTAGCTATGGCGGCTGGACTATCGAGACAAATCCCGATTACGGAATACGAACCCAAAAAGATCAAAATGGCGATTACTGGAAATGGAAACGCTAGTAAAGAGCAAGTGGCTAAAATGCTACAGCAATTACTAGGGTTGAAGACATTGCCTAAAAACTTAGACAGCACCGATGGCTTGGCAGCAGCCGTATGCCATTTTTTTAATTCAGGAAAAGTGATGGGTGAGAAAAGTTATTCGGGCTGGGATGCTTTTGTAAAACAGAATGAAGAACGTGTAAAAAAATGAGTAACTTTATACAAAATTATTGATAATGAGGTATTTGTTAAAATTTATTTTTGTGTTGATTGTTATTTGCTCTAGTTGTTCGAAAGAACCAGCTGATAATAGTGTTGTAAACGTACCGGTAAACAATAGTGAAGTTCTTCGATTAAGAGTTAACGGATCGGAAGTAGTTATTCCGAATAAAGAATTTCCTAATAATTCATTGATGCTATGGAAGTCAGGACCGTATTTTACCTTACAAGTGACTTACGGGCTAAAATTTATTGGGACCATCCCACAATATGGGCAACCATCCCATTTTTTAGCTCTAGTTTTTGATACAAAAGGTAATATTGTGAAGGGTAATTACTCCGTATATGATTCTGAATATGGTCCAGTAAATTATGCTATTTATAAAAATTTCTCTTCTAATTATTTCAAAGTAAACGTTATTTCATTGGATGAGACCTCAAAAAAAATTAAAGCTACTTTTACTGGTCCAATGTTTTTGAATTCCTCTGAAGATTTAACTCGAGAGTCAATTACCATAGACGGAGATTTGAATATAACATATCCGGAATATGATGCTGGAGAAACAGTTATATCAAATTACTTACCAGGACAAAATTGCACTGCTAAAATAAATGGGGCAGTATGGACTGCAAATCACGAATACAGTTATGGTTCGTTTACTGCATCAGATCCCTTCAAAATAGATATTGCTTTTGCTGAGAATTCTTCGGCAAGCTCTTTCCCCTTTTCAACAAGTAGTACTATAAATTGTATTAAGTTCTATAAATTTAACACAATGACTTTAACGTATGACTCTTTTAATGTGAACGGAGTTGTTTCCTACAGTTACAGGGAATTTCACGGCGGACGCCAGTATTCTTATTTTGGAACCTTTTCGTTTAATGCAGTAAATCCTAATAATCCATCAGAGGTGATTCAAGTTACCGATGGGGCTTTTAGATCTTTTCAAACCTACTACTAATTTGAAAACTCATATAAGATGTGTAAAATAAGAATGAATTCCCTTGTAACCGTATTTTTTTTATTGACTTTTATAGCCTGTACATCTGACAAAGTTGCAGAAAACCCGGCAGTTGCCCCCGAATTTAAACCTACTTTTAACTTTACTATAAACGAGGAAAGTTCTTCGGAAAATAATGGGTTTGTTGTAACAAAAACGGAAAATATATTTTCTTTGATAGCAGAAACGGCACTCGGACAAGTCATAGTTTCTTTCGATAAGTCTGGTCAATTTGGAGCTGTCAAAATTGATCGGAGAACAGGAACCCAGTCAATAACAAGTAATTTCTATTCCTTTTATTACAACAGTTCTCATTACTTCGAATTCAATCTGCTAGCTGTTGATGAGGTTAATAAGAAAATTAAAGGAAACTTTTCGGGCTATTTGTATGCGGATCCTTTAAATTTAAACTCTGAAAAAAAATATGTAACGGGCGCATTTGAAGTAAAATATGAAGACAGTGTGCCAGGGTTTCATGGAATTGGAAATACTGCGAAAATCAACGGGAATAGTTGGTTTAGCACTAATAAATATGTCAAAAGAGGTGTTGACAATTTTTATACTTATTTTACACGACACGATTTCAATGGTGGCGAATATGAACTGCTTATTTATTACAGATTTCAAGTCAATCCCATTGATCCTGGTACAGTAGTCGGAACATATAATTTTACGAATACTGACGTTACACGTAAAGTTGAAATAACAAGATTTGATACTTCTACCGGAATACCAATTGTATACGATTGCTCTGGAGTATTAACAATTACAAAAATTGAAGATGGAATTATTACAGGGTCTTATGATTTCTCTGCAGTCAATCCAAATAATGGCAGTGACCATATCTCAGTCACCGATGGAAAATTCAAAATAATAGCCCAATTATAAACTAGGGAATTTCTATGACGTTTTTAAGATAATTAATGCCCGGCATCTACCTCCATATTCCATTCTGCAAACAAGCTTGTCATTACTGCGACTTCCATTTTTCGACTTCTATGAAAAAGAAAGACGAAATGGTTTTGGCATTGGTTTCTGAATTGCAGATGCGCAAAAGAGAATTTGAAAACGAGAGCATCGAAACGATTTATTTTGGTGGAGGAACACCAAGTGTCTTGGAGATTTCAGATATTAAAAGGTTGATTGATGCGGTTTATGAAAATTATTCCGTTGCGGAAAATCCAGAAATCACACTCGAAGCCAATCCAGATGATTTAACCGAAGATCGACTCCTGCAATTTTCAAAAAATAGAATCAATCGCTTGTCAATTGGCATCCAATCTTTTTTTGAAGACGATTTGCAAATGATGAATCGGGCGCACAATGTCGAGGAAGCTAAAGCGTGTTTGACAACAGCCACCAAGTATTTTAACAACATTTCCGTAGATTTAATTTATGGAATTCCAGGCATGAGCAATGAAAAGTGGCAACAGAATATCGCCACAGCGCTGTCTTTTGGAATTTCTCATATCTCCAGTTACGCCTTGACTGTCGAACCTAAAACCGCACTAAACAAGCTAATCCAAACTGGGAAACTGGCAGCCCCAAACGATGAAGTAGCCCAAGAACATTTTGCGATTTTGGTAGAAACCTTGGAAGCTAAAGGTTTTATTCATTACGAATTATCGAATTTTGGAAAGCCAACGTATTTCTCCAAAAACAATTCGGCATACTGGCTTGGAAAAAAATATATAGGCATTGGTCCTTCGGCACATAGTTATGATGGCATTTCTAGAAGTTGGAACATTGCTAATAACTCCCTTTATCTAAAGGCGATTCAAGAGAATCAACTGCCGAATGAAGTCGAAATATTGTCCAAAACCGACCGATACAACGAGTACATCATGACCGGTTTGCGAACCATTTGGGGTGTTTCTTTAGATTGGATTGAATCCGAATTTGGAGCCCAATATTCTAACTACCTCCAAGAACAAGCGCAAAAATTCCTAAATGATGGATTGCTCCTGATCGAAAACAACATTTTGAAAACAACAAAAAAAGGAAAGTTTTTGACCGATGGAATGGCGAGTGATTTGTTTTTGGTAAATTTGGATTAAAATCAACATTCTTGAAGACAACCATCCAATATCAAAATGAAACCATAACAGTCAATCTTTCTAAGCCAATTGATTTGTCAATTCCATTAACCAATACGGATCAAAATCCCATAGCATGGTACCTCGAAAAACCATTTATAGAACCCGTTCGTTTTGGAGATTGGATTGGTAAAGTGTCCGAAGGAAGTTCATCGACTAATTTCAACAATATTTACTTCAATCCGCACGGTCACGGAACCCACACGGAATGTTTAGGGCATATTACCAAGGAATTTTACAGCATCAACCAATCTTTAAAACATTTTTTCTTTTTAGCAGAAGTGATTTCAGTATCACCCGAAGTTCACGAGGATGATTTAGTAATTACAAAAAGTCAAATTGAAAAAGCCTTATCTGGAAAAACTCCCGAAGCGATTGTCATTAGAACGTTACCCAATCGAAATGACAAAACTTCGAAAAACTATTCAAATACGAATCCGCCTTATCTTGAAGATTCGGCAGCAACATTTCTCAGAGAACTCGGCGTGCAGCATTTGCTGGTCGATTTACCTAGCGTCGACAAAGAACATGACGAAGGAAAGTTGTTAGCGCACAAAGCGTTTTGGAACGTGACTGATGTTGCCAATTTGAATCCCGATGCCCGAAGTAGCGCCACCATTACAGAACTGATTTTTGTGCCCAATCATGTCAGCGATGGAAGTTATTTGTTAAACCTTCAAATCGCCGCTTTTGAAAACGATGCAAGTCCGAGCAAACCGATTTTGTATACAATTCTAAATTCAGATTAAAAGATGATTACTGTTTCTACCGACAAGTCTCAATTGAATGTGCCGTTCATCCAAAATTTCCTCAAAGATATTTATTGGGCGGCCGGACGCACGATGGATGAAGTTCAAACTACGATTGACAGTTCGTTTTGTTTTGGAATTTTTCTCGACGGTGAACAAATTGGCTTTGCCCGTGTCGTAACCGATTATGTGGTTTTTGCCTACTTGATGGACGTTTTTATCGACGAAGCCCATCGCGGAAAAGGCTATGCCTCCGTTTTAATTGACGCCATGATGAATGAACCACAATTGCAACAAGTCAAAATTTGGCGTTTAGCTACTACCGATGCTCATTTCTTATATGAGAAATTTGGTTTCAAACTTTTGGCGCATCCCGAAAAATTAATGGAAAAAGTACTCTTATGAAATCAGTAATTCAACTGGAAGAATTAGCATTATTTCTTTTTGGTATTTTCTTATTCAACCAATTGCATTTCGCCTGGTGGTGGTTTTTGGTTTTGATTTTAACACCTGATATTGGAATGATTGGGTATGCATTCGGACCTAAATTTGGAGCTTGGAGCTACAACATTTTTCACCATCGCGCCATTGCCATTTCGACCTATTTGTTGGGAATATACCTTACCAATCCAACGGTTCAACTTGCTGGAATCATTTTATTCTCACATGCCGCGATGGATCGGTTGATGGGCTACGGATTGAAATACGAAACCGGATTTAAAGATACTCACTTAGGATCACTAGAAAAAAAATAACATGAACATTGAATCGTTTTTTGAATATTGTCTTTCCAAAAAAGGAGTTACAGAACATTTTCCTTTTGATGCCGATACGTTAGTGTTTAAAGTGGGCGGAAAAATGTTTGCTTTGGCATCATTAAAGCAATGGGAAAAAGGTGAGCCGGCCACCAATTTAAAGTGCGACCCCGACTACGCCGAAGAATTAAGAGCACAATACGATGACATCCAACCCGGATTTCACATGAGTAAAGTGCATTGGAATACGGTAAAAATCAATAGTGATGTTTCGGACGCTTTTGTCAAAGAGTTGATTACGCATTCCTATGATTTGGTTTTCAAAAGTTTGTCAAAAAAAATACAAGCAGAAATTATTGCAATCGACAATTAGCGGTTACTTTTGCAAAAAAAATAGTTTAAAAGCTACGACCATGAATGACACTATAAAAAAATTCCTGAACGAAGAACAAGATCCAAAAGCCATTGAGAAAATCACTTCAAAACTGATAGATTTACTGATGAAAGGGGAAGAAGTTGGTTATATTGGCGTGCAAAAAAAACCAGCCATAACTGTTTTCCCGGACAGTATTGTATTGACTAATAAAAGAATCATCATTTGCAAGCCAAAGAATCTAGGGCTTTCAATGGATTTCACCGATTACAATTGGGACGATATTGAAGCTAGCTTTGTCAAAGAAAATATCTTAGGTTCAGAGTTTTCCTTCACGACCAAAACCGAGTTGACGATTTCTATCGATTACATTCCGAAAGTGCAAGCTCGAAAGATTTTCACTTTTGCAAAAGAACAATTGGATATTTTAAAAAACGGAGTAGTACCAGCAACTGCCCCAGCAATACAGGAAGTACAAAATATTGAAGCAGCACCTGAGGAACAAGTAGAAGAAATCGAAACGGAAGAAGTAACCAATTTTGCAGAGATTATTCCAGTTTCGCAAGCTAGTTTCAGTTCTGAAAATCAATATCAAAGTACATCCCAAGAAGTTTCTGGTGAAAAAGCCTATTCTGAATTGTCGCAAGACGAACTTTTCGAAAAATTGCAGAACTACAAAAAGTTGCTAGACAATGGCTTGATTTTACAAGGCGAATACGATGCCTTTAAGAAGGAAATTTTAAGTTATATGTAGTTTTCCCAAAAACAACGATCACGTAAAAAACCCCGACAATAAGTTTGTCGGGGTTTTTTGTATTAAAATTTCGTGAACTTTTCGCCCTTTGCGTTTACAGCGTTCTTTTTTGTTTCTCCAAAAAACCATTGGCCTGTAATTCTAACAATTCCGTAGCTTTTTTTCGCTGTAACTCGTAGAGTTTTTTGTCTTGAGCGATATCTTCATATACCTTGTCGTGCATCGACGCACTAGTTTTTACCAACAAATCACGCTGGTATTTGTCTTGTGTTAAAGTGGCTTGTAGCGCAGTTTCAAGATCTTCTAATTTGAAATCATATTCGCCTTTGGGCGACAATAATTTGGCAATAATAGGCGAAGTTTCAATGGCTAGAAATAGCAGCATAATAAAAAAAGAGGGCAGCCAAGGCAATTTGTTGAGCGCATTTATTCGAGCCATTAGTCCGTCAAAGCCGTCAATGATAGGTTGTGTTGCCGAAACTTTTTTATCCAAGTCGGCTTGTAGCGTTTTGGTTTTTTTTTCATTTTCAACAATTTTGGCTTCGTTGGTTTTTCGTAAAGTGTCGAGCTCTTTTTTAGCCAAATCGTGTTTGGCAATTTTTTCTTTAAAAACCGGACCTTTTCCCAATTTCATGGTGCCTTTCGTGCCTTCAGCTTCGGTGATGTAGGTGTCGTATAGTGTGTTGACTTCTTTTTCTTTTTGGGTGATTTCGGATCGGAGTCGTACGATTTCGGTTTTGTTTTTATCCAAATCAGATTGAAAATAGGAAGCTACTTCTTTCTTATTGTTCAATGCCATAGCATTTTTTTCTTTCAATAAAACCGTGTTGATTTCCTTTTCGAAAATCTTAATTTCCAAAGGTTTTGAAATGACAATAGCAATAATTACGGCTAAAATTATTCTTGGACTGGCTTGTAAAAACTCACTCCAAAAACTGTCGCGTTTGCGGATGGTGGATACGATAAATCGATCGAGATTGAAAATTAATAAACCCCAAATTAAGCCAAATCCCATCGCTATATAAGGATTGTCAAAAACGGTATCAAGGGCGTAACTACTGGCAATAAAGGCCATGACGGCAGTAAAGAAAACAGTGGCGCCAATACCAACGTATTTGGTTTGTTCGCCTTCGGAGCAACCTTCTAGGAGGTTTTTATCGGCTCCGGAACAGAGAATAAAGAAGTGTTTGAACATGATTGGATTGATTTTTTGATGATGATGATGTACAAATGCTAACGAATTTTTATTTATTTTCTTATAATATCTTGATTTTATTTGCTTTATGACAAGAGACCTTTTATAAATGGCATGTCGAATAACGTTTAAAATTGTGTTATTTTGCAGGACTTTTTAAGCAATGTTTATGCAGCAACGCGTTTTAATTATTGGTTTTGTTTGGCCCGAACCGAATTCTTCAGGAGCGGGAACGCGCATGATGCAATTGATCGAATTGTTTTTGAAACAGGAGTGTAAAGTAACGTTTGCTTGCGCGGCGGCGGATAGTGAATTCATGTTTGATGTGACTACTCTGGGTGTTGAAAAAGTTTCGATTGTACTCAATGATGCTAGTTTTGATTCGGTGGTGAAAACGTTGAATCCCGATATTGTTTTGTTTGATCGCTTTATGGTAGAAGAACAATTTGGATGGCGGGTGGCAGAACAATGTCCGAATGCGTTGCGGATATTAGACACCATTGATCTGCATTCGTTACGCATTGCCCGTCAAAAAGCGGTAAAAGAACAAGTGACTTTGCAATCGGAAGATTTGTTTTCGGATACGGCAAAAAGAGAAATGGCTAGTATTTTGCGTTGCGATATTTCGTTATTTATTTCAGAAATTGAAATTGAAATCCTAGAAAAGCAGTACAAAATTGATTCCAAGTTGTTGTATTATTTGCCTTTTTTGATGGATACTATCGATGAGACTACTTCGAATTTATGGCCGAAATTTGAAGACCGAAAGGATTTCGTGTTTATTGGAAATTTCCTGCACGAACCCAATTGGAATGCTGTTCAGTATTTGAAAGAAACAATTTGGCCTTTGCTTCGGGTAGCATTGCCGGAAGCTAGTCTGCAAGTTTATGGAGCTTATGCCAGCCAAAAAGTGTTGCAATTGCACCAACCTAAAGAACGATTTTTGATCAAAGGCCGCGCAGAGAATGCTTACGATGTAGTGTCGAAAGCGCGCGTTGTTTTAGCACCGATTCGTTTTGGAGCGGGAGCCAAAGGCAAGTTGATTGAAGCCATGCAATGCGGAACCCCTAGCGTGACAACGGTAATTGGCGCCGAATCGATGCAAGGTGATTTGCCTTGGAATGGTGTGATTTCGGATGACGTTGAAACGATGGTTGCTTCGGCTGTAGCTTTGTATCAACAGCAACAACTATGGGAAGAAGCGCAAAAGCATGGTATCGCGATTGTCAACGAACGATATTCTAAAATCTTATTTGAAGCCCCTTTTGTGAAATATATTGTTGAAATCCAACAGCAGTTAAAGCAACATCGTTTGGCTAATTTCATGGGCGCTATTTTGATGCACCATACCACCGCAAGTACTAAGTACATGTCGCGCTGGATTGAAGCGAAAAATAAATAATGTAAAGAGTACGATATTGCGTTAGGGATGGAGTGGAAATCCTTTTGTTTTTAAACAAAAGATTGGGAACGGAAGCCCGCCCGAAGGGAACGCCAAAAACAAAACAAAAATTTAAAATAAACTACTGAAAATCAAGTTTTTATGTTTATTTTTTTGTAAATTTAAATCCCCATTGTATTTCACCCCAAATTTCAAAAGAGTATTTTACGAACAACCTTAATACTTTAATTTTTTGAAATTATGAAAACAATTAAAACCACCCTTTTAGTAGTTCTTTTCGGAGTATTACTACTGAGTAATTCGGCAACCGCTCAGGAAGAAAAACAGTATTTTATTACCGCGACCACGTTGCATTGGAACATGGATTTAGAGGATTTTTCTATGGATCAATGGAAGGCTGTTGAAAAGGAATACTTGGATAAAGTGACCAAAAAAAACGACTTTATTGTAGCGCAAGAAGTCTTGTTGCATTATTTTACGGCAGACAACACAGAGTTGGTCTTAGTGACGACTTACGCAACTTGGGATGCTATTGAAAAGGCTTCGGATAAGGATGACGAGCTAATTAAACTGGCTTGGCCGGATGAAAAAGCAAGGGCTTCATTTTTTGAAAAAAGAGCAAATTACTATGCACACAACCATTCGGACGAGATATACCATACGTTTGCGGGAGCTAAATTACCGAAATCAAATTTTGACAAACCCATGTTGTACTATGTTCGAAAAAGTACGTTTGCCTATCCGAAAGATGGTTCTATGAAAGAGTTTACGGAGTTGCGCAAAAAATACTTGGATGCGGTGGTTTTTAAAAATGATTTTGTAAAAGCGTATTACCCGAATGTGCATGCTTGGGGCGCTAACAAAACTGATTTCACGGAAGTTTTTGTAGTGGAAACGTTGTGTGATATTGAGAAAGCGTTGGATAAAAATCAGGAATTGTTTAAAGCCACATGGACAGATTCGGCAAAACGCGAGGAGTACAATATGAAAATGGGGAAATATTTCACGGGAGCGCATGGCGATTACATATTCCGTTCGGTACCGGAATTGACTAAATAGTTTCTTTTTCTACATATAAAAAACGCCAACTGAATGAGTTGGCGTTTTTGTTTTTTTAGTGACTTAGCTCGACAAAATACTTGTAAAACAACGGAATAGTTTCAATTCCTTTCAAGTAATTAAAAATTCCAAAATGCTCATTGGGTGAGTGAATGGCGTCGCTGTCTAAGCCAAATCCCATGAGAATGGTTTTACTTTTCAATTCTTTTTCGAACAAAGCTACGATGGGAATGCTTCCTCCGGAACGCACGGGAATTGCCGGAACGCCAAAGGTCTCGGTATACGCTTTGTTGGCAGCTTTGTAGCCAATACTATCCGTTGGAGTCACATAGCCCTGCCCTCCGTGATGAGGTTTTACCTTTACGGTAACACCCGCTGGAGCAATGCTGGTGAAATGTTTGGTAAACAATTCGGTGATTTCTTCCCAATCTTGGTGCGGTACCAATCGCATGGAAATTTTTGCAAAAGCTTGGCTGGCAATAACAGTTTTAGCGCCTTCGCCGGTATAGCCACCCCAAATTCCGTTTACATCAAGGGTAGGGCGAATGGAGTTTCTTTCGTTGGTCACATAGCCTTTTTCACCATAAATGTCGTTGAGGTTTAATGCTTTTTTATAATTGTCTAAATTGAAGGGTGCTTTGGCCATTTCGGCGCGTTCTTCTAAAGACAGCTCTTCTACTTTATCGTAAAAACCGGGAATAGTAATATGGTTGTTTTCGTCGTGAAGCGAAGCAATCATTTTGGCTAGTACATTTATGGGATTTGCCACCGCACCGCCGTACAAACCGGAATGCAGATCGCGATTTGGGCCTGTGACTTCCACTTCTACGTAACTTAATCCGCGAAGACCAGTGGTTATAGAAGGTTGTTGGTTGGAGATCATTCCGGTATCGGAGATTAAAATCACGTCGTTTTTTAGCTTTTCTTGATTGCGTTCTACAAACCAGCTTAAGCTTTTGGAACCCACTTCTTCTTCTCCTTCAATCATAAACTTGACATTGCAAGGCAAAGTGTTTGATTGGACCATGTATTCTAGTGCTTTCACGTGCATGTACATTTGGCCTTTATCATCGCAGGCTCCACGGGCAAAAATAGCTCCTTCTGGATGAATATCGGTAGTTTTGATTACAGGTTCGAAAGGCGGAGAAGTCCAAAGTTCGATGGGATCGGGTGGTTGCACATCGTAATGTCCGTAAACTAGTATTGTGGGTAAATTTTTGTCGATGGTTTTTTCTCCATAGACAATCGGATAACCCGGAGTGTCACAAATTTCCACGAAGTCGCAGCCCGCTTTTTCAAGACTGACTTTTACAGCGTTTGCCGTATCGATAACGTCTTGAGAATAAACAGGGTCAGCGCTTACAGAAGGGATTTTTAGGAGTTCAATTAATTCGGAAATGAAGCGATCTTTGTGCTGTTGCACATAGGATTTTATAGTGTCCATAAAGTGTTTAAGATTTTATAGATTCAAAAGTACAAAAAAGTGTGCTAAAAAAAATTGATAATTGACGATTGATAATTGATAATTATCTTTATATTTGCACCCACATTTCAGCGGATATGGTGAAATTGGTAGACATGCCAGACTTAGGATCTGGTGCCGCAAGGCGTGTAGGTTCGAGTCCTATTATCCGCACAAAAAAGCTCTTCTGAAAAGAAGGGCTTTTTTTTGGCATAGGACGAGAAGTTTATCCCGATTTTACTTCGGGAAGTCCTATTATCCGCACAAAAAAGTCCAAACGAAAGTTTGGACTTTTTTTATACATTAAAATACTGTAGTTGTTTTTCTATCCGTGATACACTCTTGAAAAAACAATTTTCCCTTCTTTGATTTCTAAAACTTCGGCGACGAGCATTTCGTTTTCTTTTTCAACAGTGCGTAGGTATTCCATAAAAACACGGTCGGAATTGGCGGTTAAAGAAGTGACTTTATAGTGCAACGTTGGCAGGTTTTGAAAGGCATCTTCCCACCAATCGTGTAAGGCTTTCTTTCCTTTCACTAGGCCGTTAGTTTCTGGTTTTTTGATTTTTAGTTTTGGACTAAAATGTTCCGCGTCGTCATCGTATAACGACAACAATTGGTCTAAATTATGGTCGTTAAAAGCGGAGAACCATTTGTGTGCTATCGATAGATTTTTTTCTACAATCATACTATTTTAAAAAAGAAAAATTCCCACTGAGTTGGAGTAGGAATTTATTGTTTTATTGAAAAAAGGTTAGACGTTTTTCAGGTTGATAATTTCTTGATCGGTTAGAAAACGCCAATTGCCTCGCGGTAAATTCTTTTTGGTTAAGCCTGCGAATGCTACTCGGTCGATTCGCAAAACGTCGTACTTGAAATTTTCAAAAATGGCGCGAACTACTTTTACGTTGGAAGTGCGTAATTTCAAACCAATCTCTGTTTTGGGTTCGTTTTCGATATAACTAATTTCTTCCACGAACAAGCGATGACCATCGAGTGTTACCCCTTTTGCGATTTTTTCTAAGTCTTCGTATTTTAAATTTTTGTCTAAGGAAACTTGATAAATTTTAGAGGATTTTTGATTGGGCAAACTGAATTTCCGAATCATGTCCGTGTCGTTGGTAAACAACAAAAGGCCGGTGGTGTTCTTGTCCATTCTTCCTACGGCTGCAATTTTAGAATTGGTGGCGCCTCTAACTAATTCAAGAACGTTGCGATCTTCTTGTCCTTCGTCTAAAGCGGTGGTGAAGTTTTTAGGTTTGTTTAGAAGAATGTATTCTTTCTTCTCTGGAGTTAAGGTCGCTCCGTCAAAATTAACCACATCACCTGGTTTTACCATGTACCCCATTTCTACTACGGGAATACCGTTGACTTTTACATTACCGGATTGGATGTAAATATCGGCATCACGACGGGAGCAAACTCCAGAATTGGAGATGTATTTGTTCAACCGAATTTCGTCTGCATTTTTAGGACGTTTCGGTGCTTGGTTGGGTTTTTTCGCTACTTTGGTTTCGTCAATTTCTGCGGCTTTAGCAGCTGGTTTTGCTTTTTTCGGGCCTTGTGCGCGTTTGGCCATTGGAGGTTTCGGCTTGTTCGAACTTGGTCTAGAACTGTTAGGTCTGGATCCGCCTCGTTTGTTATTGCCTTCCTTGTTATTCATAATGCTTCTGTAATTTACTTCTAGTTAGGCCTCATGGCCTTGTGGGTGCAAAGATAGGTTTTTATTGTATAGGTGTAGGGTATGTGCAGTGAGTTTCTAGCCCTGATAGAGCCGGCATCCTTGTTTTGGGGCGGTTGCCTCGCAAACGCTTCAAAACAAGATAGAGGCGAAAGCAGGAAATAGCTCCTAAAAATTAGCCGTCAACAACAGCTTTTTACCGTGCCATAGTACGGCAGGATTGATGAGTACGATACAAAAAACGCCTGCGACAATGAGGAATTTTAAGGTGTTGTGCAAGTGCAAATACTGTTCTTTGGTGTTGGCTTTCCAAAGTAGGATTCCGAAAAAAATTAGGCTGATGAAACAACTGTAAAAATAAATGTCCATATAGCCCACATCATACACATTAATCAAGAAATAAACGGGAATAATCGTCGCCAAAAGTAAAATCGTAATGCCTTTTTTTGCCAAGGTTTCACCGTAAACAATAGGGATAGTCTCGTAGCCATTGGCTAAATCACCTTTGATATTTTCCAAATCTTTGATCATTTCGCGAATGAAGAGCAGGATGAACAAGAAAGAGGCGTGTGTAAAAATCACGGCGAGGTCGTTGCGATGGTTTTCGATTTCGTACAACGGAAGTTTGTAGTAGTAGTATAACAAAATTCCGAAAAAGGGAAAAATGGCTAAAAAGGAAGCAAGTAGATTGCCAAACAAAGTGTATTTTTTAAGCTTGTGCGAGTAGAACCAAATCAGAAAAATATAGGTCGCGAAAAAAAAACTAGCGCGCCACGAGACAATAAAGGCAAATAAAGCGGCGGTGAAGTTCAGTGCAAAATAGACTTGAAGTTTGGTTCTTTGGCTGACCAAACGGTCTAACATTGATTTGTTGGGGCGGTTGATTAAGTCCTTTTTACTGTCGTAGAAGCTATTGATGATATAGCCTGACGCAATGGTGATGGAGGACGCGAAGACAATGATGAACAAATTGAAATCGAGTAAAACGGATAGTGCTCTTTTTTCAGGTGCTAAGATAAAAACAGCGGAAAGGTATTGTGCTAGAACAATTACGGGAATGTTGTATCCGCGAACCACAGAAAACAAACTGACGATTTTCATTACGAGCAATTTGTTCTTTCTGCTAAGCATGGAAGAAAATTTGGTTTAAAAAAGAAGATTAAAACTGATAGACTACTTCTAATTTATACTCTTTTAACGCCGCTTTGGCTTTTTCTAAATCTTCGGTGAAGCCTAAAATATAGCCGCCACCGCCGGAACCACAAAGTTTTAAGTAGTAGTCGTTGGTGTCGATTCCTTGTTGCCAAATGCCATGAAATTGCTCTGGTATCATGGGTTTGAAATTATTCAAAACAACTTTCGATAATTTTTTGGTATTGGAAAACAGCGATTTCATGTCGCCACCAAGAAAATTTTCTACACAGGCATCGGTATATTTTACGAATTGATTTTTCAGCATGGTTCGGAAGCCTTGATCTTTCAAGTTTTCCATGAAAATATTGACCATTGGAGCGGTTTCGCCAACGATTCCTGAATCTAACAAAAAGACGGCTCCTTTGCCGGTTAAGCTTTGTGTTGGGATTCCGGTTGCTTCAATATGGTCTTTGGAATTGATTAAAATGGGAATGCTCAAATAGCTGTTTAACGGATCTAAACCAGAACTTTTGCCGTGGAAAAACGACTCCATTTGACCAAAGATGGTTTTTAATTGAAGTAATTTTTCTCGCGTTAAATTCTCTAAAACGGTAATTTTATTTTGGGCGTATTTGTCGTAAATCGCAGCCACTAAAGCCCCGCTACTGCCAACGCCATATCCTTGTGGAATGCTGGAGTCGAAATACATTCCGGATGCCACATCTTTTTTTAAGGCATTTAAATCGAAAGTCACCAATTCGGGTTGCTCGTTTTGTAAGGTTTCTAAATGCGAAAAAAAGCGCTTCAGATTTGCATTGGATTTGATGGCTTCCGGCGTGGAATTTCCATCGGATTTCAATGCACCATTATAAAAGTTGTAGGGAATTGACAATCCTTTAGAATCTTTGATGATTCCGTATTCTCCAAAGAGTAGGATTTTCGAATAAAATAAGGGTCCTTTCATACGCTAGTTTGGTTAAACTTTTTGTGCTCCTATTCCAATTGCGTCACAAATATAGTGACCATTTTGGCAATACCCAACTAATTCGTCTTGAATAAATTGCAAACAGGCAACGCTAACGTTTTCGGGATACAAAATATGGACATTAGCGCCGGCATCTAGCGTAAAACAAATCGGAATTTTAGTTTCGTTTCGGAATTTCCAAATGGCATTAATAATTTCTAAAGTGTTGGGCTTCATCAAAATAAAATACGGCAGGGAAGTCATCATCATGGCATGCAGCGTTAAGGCTTCGCTCTCCACAATTTCAATAAAGGCTTCCAAGTTTCCTGTTTCGAGAACGCTTTTTAATGCCGATAAATTGCGATGGGCTTGCGAAAAACGTTGTTCTGCAAAAGGATGTTTGTGCATCAAATCGTGACCAACCGTGCTTGATACTTGTTTTTCGCCTTTGTCTACTAGTAAAATGGTGTCTTTATAGTTTTTAAAATTGGAGTGAATTTTCGAGGGAAAGGCAACTCCAAACAAATCCGAACTTCCTTCAATTTCGTTATGATTTCCCCAAACTACGACACTTCCTCTGACACTTCTGCAAGCACTTCCCGATCCCAATCGGGCCAAGAAAGAAGCTTTTTGGTAAAAGTAATTGTCAGTCATTTCGGGGTTTAGTTCTTTTTCAATCGAAAGTAAGTTCATGGCTAAAGCGGCCATTCCTGAAGCTGAAGACGCTATTCCCGAACTGTGCGGAAACGTATTTTGCGTGTCAATGGTAAAGTGATAGCACTTCAAATACGGACAATAAACTTCGATTCGTTCGAAGAATTTTTGAATTTTCGGTTTAAAATCTTCCTTAGGTTTTCCTTCAAACAACAGTTCAAATGAAAAATCGCTTTGATTTTCTTTCCTGTTAAACGTCAAAGTGGTAATTGTTTTGCACGTGTTTAAGGTAAAACTTACCGAAGGATTGGCAGGAATTTGATGTTCTTTTTTCCCCCAATATTTAACCAAAGCGATGTTGCTCGGTGCGCTCCAAGTGAAGGTTCCGGAATCGCAAGTTTTGGAAAAAGGTTTTGGAATAAAATCGGTGGCAGCGAGCATGAATTGAAATTTTGACAAAGATACTTTTTTTGGGTTATTCGCAGATTTCTTTCTTTATTTATTCGCTTTCTAGTTTTGCTTACCTTTGAAAAAAAAGCAACATGAGCAAATATAAAAAGATTCTAATTTTTGTGGTAACCTGTATTGCGGTGGGCTATTTGTCGGGAATGGTGACAAGATCCGCTGTAATCACTTGGTTTCCTACGTTAGTCAAACCAAGTTTTAATCCGCCAAGCTGGGTTTTTGCGCCCGTTTGGAGTATGTTGTATATTATGATGGGAATCGCAGCAGGTTTGGTTTGGAGTCGCATTGATTTTCAACGAGAAGCGGTTCGAAAAGCGTTGTTGTTTTTTGTCATTCAATTGGTGTTGAATGCTTTGTGGTCGCTGTTGTTTTTCGGATTGCACAATCCCCTTTTAGCTTTAATTGAAATTGTCTTGCTTTGGTTGATGATTTACGAGACGTATGTTAAATTTGGAAAAATTGATAAAATTGCTGGGTATTTGTTTATCCCGTATCTTTTTTGGGTGAGCTTTGCTACGGTATTAAATGCTAGTATTTGGTGGTTGAATCGATAATTATCACGCGATAGCGTTCGCTAAAATAAACCCACTCGTCCAAGCATTTTGAAAATTAAATCCGCCGGTAATCGCATCAATATTTACGATTTCTCCAGCAAAATATAAGTTTTCATGCAACTTGCTTTCCATCGTTTTGAAGTTAATTTCTTTCAAATCAATTCCGCCAGCAGTGACAAATTCTTCTTTAAAAGTGCTTTTTCCGTTTACTTGAAAAGTAGCATTCGTCAATTGATTGGCTAGATTTTGCAATTGATTTTTTGACAAATCTGCCCATTTGGTTTCACTTTCAATTCCGGAAGCTAAAACCAAACTTTCCCACAACCGATTCGGAAACTCAAAAGGCGATTTTTTAGAAACCGCTTTTTTAGCCTGTTCTTGCTTGAGTTCTTTTAACGTTTTTTCCGCATCTTCGAAATCCACATCGTTCAGCCAGTTGATGTAAATGGAGAATTGGTAGTTTTTGTCGTGTAAAATTCGCGCGCCCCAAGCGGATAATTTCAAAATAGCCGGGCCGCTCATGCCCCAATGGGTAATTAATAAAGGGCCAGTTGAAGTGAGTTTCGTGTCTTTTACTTTGACAGAAACTTGTGCTGCAACACCAGGTAATTCTTTAATTCTCGAATCTTTGATATTGAAGGTAAAAAGGGAAGGAACTGGATTTACAATAGCGTGCCCGAAAGTTTGCAATAGTTCCCACATTTTCGGATTGCTTCCTGTTGCTAACACCAATTTTTCAGTCAGATAGCTTTCGTTTTGTGTATCAATTTTCCAATGTGTTTCTTTCTTGAAAATGGATTGGACGCTCTGACCCGTAATGACGCTGATGCCCAATTTTTGTGTAGCCTTTAAAAAGCAATCAATGATGGTTTGTGAGGAATTTGATTCGGGAAACATTCTGCCATCGGCTTCAATTTTTAAAGCGACGCCGTGTTTCTCAAACCATGCTATCGTATCGCCGGAACAAAATTGATGAAACGGACCTCGCAGTTCTTTTTCTCCTCTCGGATAGAACTTCACCAATTCATTGGGTTCAAAGCAAGCATGCGTGACGTTGCAACGCCCGCCTCCGGAAATCCGCACTTTTTCCAGAACGTTTTTTCCGCGTTCGAGAATGGCGACTTTAAGTTTCGGATTTTTTTCTACGATATTGATGGCGGTAAAAAAACCCGCAGCGCCACCGCCAACAACAATGATGTCGAAATTTTGATTCATATTCGGTCTGGAAAATCGGTAATGATTCCGTTGACAAGGTAGCTTTTTATTTTTTGAATGTCTTCCATTTCGTTGACTGTCCACGGAAAAACTTGAAATCCTCGACTCTGCATTTGTTTCGTATTTTCGGCATCTAGCAAATGAAAATGGGGATGAATGGATTTGGCTTTGATAAACTTAGAGAAAGCGAAAGCTAAGTCTAAATTGGTTTCGGCTAAGACACCTAAAGGAATATTGGCATTTAAAAACGCCGATTCCTGCAAGGCGTTCCAATTAAAACTAGAAACAAGAAAATCAGAGTATTTCCAATTCTTTTCTAAGACATATTGTTCGATTAATTCTACGACAGCTTCAGCAGTATTGTTTCCTTTGAGTTCAATATTGATAAAACACTTTTGGTTGACCAAGTCAAAAACTTCTTTTAAAGTTGGAATTTCGTGCTCGCCGTCTATTCGTAATTTTTTTATTGAAGCCAAAGATAGTTCATTTACGACACCTTTTTGTCCAGTGGTTCGGGCGATAGTTTCATCATGAATGACCACGATTTCTCCGTCGGCAGTAAGATGGACATCGAGTTCAATTCCGGCAACGCCCAAATCGAGCGCTTTTTGAAAAGATAATAAGGTGTTTTCTGGGGCGTATCCTTTTGCTCCGCGATGCCCAATGGATAGTATTTTGGTCATTTTTTGGAAATATTCCTTTTAAAAAAACGCCTTCATTGCTAAAGACGTTTGTAGAAAATTATTTTTTTAATTCGAAAAGGACAATATCAAAATCGGTGTCTAGGATTACTTTGCCATCAGCAACAGTATAGGCTTTTCCGGAATAAGCGTCCCGCACTTTGGTTCCATTTTTAAAGAGGGTTCCCATTGGGATTTCTTTTTTTCCTTTGTTTAAATCCAAACCAATCACCACAGCATCTTTGAATTTTCCTTTCGAAAAGGTTCTTGAGAACACATACGGTTGGCTGGAGATTTTTTGATGAACTCCGGCACCAACAGCCGGATGGTTTTTCCTAAATGTTCCTAATTTTTGCCAGTGTAAAAGTATTTTTTGAGTTTCCAGATTTGATTTCACATCCTCCCAATTCATAGGGGAACGCAGCGTGGCGTCGCCTTGTGTTCCTTCAACCACCAAGGATCTTCCCGTTTCGTCACCGTAATAAATTTGTGAAAGACCCGGAGTCAGTAACAATTTGGTGCCACTTTCTATACTTTTAAGTCGTTTGGCATCGTATGGAGAACCATCATCATGAGAAGATAAATAGTTTAAAACACTGTGCCCTTTTAAATCCGAATTTAATTTATTGGAATACATCGAAAACAATTCTTCGTAGCTTTTTTGAGCCGCGTTCCATTTGAATTCGAAGTTGATTAAGTTATCAAATCCGTGTTGGAAATAATTCACTTTTTTATCTCCAAAGTCGAAATTTTGTCCGGCGCTAATGCCATAATTGTATACTTCCGCCACAGTATAAAACGAATTTTGATCCAAAACTTTAGATGGATTTTTTTGCTTCCAAGTTTCAAAAGCATAGTTGCATTGGGTTTTAAAATCGGCCCAAACATCTTCGTCCACGTGCTTTACAGTATCTCCTCGGTAGCCGTCAATTCCGAATTCTAAAATATAATCGGTCAACCATTTGATGATGTAATATTTTGGAGCTCGCGGATAGCCTGTTCGTTTAAAGAAGGCATCCAAGGAAGCAATTTCTTGATCGTACCGACCTTCTTTTTTCCATTTTTCGACTAAGAAAGGAGGAAGGGCCACATTTTGATTGCTTTCTGTAAGCACATCAGGAAGGTTCTTCACCAAGGTACAAGCGGTGGTGTTTTCGTAGCTTTTGTAATCACATTGTGGGCCTGTTCGAACCCAATCTTCGGGCCAAACGGTATCGATATCCGTTACCGGTCCGGTATGATTGATGACACCATCGAGCATGATTCGAATTCCTTTGGCGTGAGCTTTGGTCACTAATTCGGCTAGGTCTTTTTTGGTTCCAAAATTGGGATCGATGGCCGACCAATCTCTCGCCCAATAGCCGTGAAATCCATAGCTTAACCCGGTTCCTTCGTCGACACCATCATGAATTTGCTCGACAATGGGAGTAAACCATATTACATTAACGCCCAATTTATCAAAGTAGCCTTCCTCTATTTTTTGAGAAATTCCTTTTAAGTTTCCGCCTTCGAAACCTCGCAATTTTCCAGTAGTTTTGTTTCGATTTAGGTAAACTTCTTTAGTTGGATTTCCGTTCAGAAACCGGTCGGTCATCAGAAAATACAAATTGGCGCCTTCCCACACAAAAGGAGTTTTAGCGGTTGTTTTAGTGGGAACGGATTTGGATTTTTTACTTTGTGCAAGAGTTAATGTTGTATTCAATAGTAACAAGATTAATAGTAGGATTGGACTCTTTTTCATTTCTTAAAATAGGATTTTTATTTCTTTTTGAATTCCATTTTCCCATAAAACTGGGATTTCAATGGTATTGTTGTTGCTGTATTGGAACTTGATTTCGGCACCATTCACCGTTACTTTTTGAACTTTAGCATCCAAATGGTGGACCGTCAACACAATATTTTTGGAGGTACTTTGATAGTGTTTTCCCACTTCAGCGCTGAAGGTAACGTCAAGTTCTTTTGGCGTATTGGAGGCTTTAAAATTTAAGGTTTCGTAAGCTCCTTTCTCAAAGTCATTAGGCGTTAGCCCGTCATCATTGTAGATTTTTCCTGAACTAGTTTTAGTCTTATCGTCGCAATAATAATGGAGGTTCACATTGGAAAGTGAATATTTCGAAGTGTTCTGAATGGTTTTTATCATTGGAATAAAAGCCCCGCCTCTTACAAAAACAGGAATGTGATCTTCTGAAACCGACACGTTTTGAAAACTACCCCCGTCGTATTTTTGGTCGGTGGTAAAGTCAAACCAACTGTTGTTCTTTGGGAAATATACCGAAGTAGCCGTGGCTGCAGCTTTAGTAATTGGTGTTACTAGGAAATCGTTCCCCCATAAATACGTTTCACAAACTGTGGAAAGCGCTTTGTTTTCAGGCTCTTCAAAGAACACAGGTCTCATTAGTGGAATTCCTTTTTGATTGTTGTCAAACGCGAGAGTATAGTTGTAAGGCAACAATTGATACCGCAATTCTACTTGCTTTTTAGCTTTTGCTTTAGTAACGATATCTTTGTTAGCAACTTCTGACGCTACTTCTTCTTGTGCATGAGGACGAAATATAGGTTGAAATACGCCATACTGCAGCCATCTTAGATACAATTCGTTGTCAAAATAATCTCCAGCGAAGCCGCCTAAGTCGGAGTGCATATACCCCATGCCCTGCATTCCCATTTGCAGTGCAATTTCTGTTTGTGATTGTAATCCGCCCCAACTTCTGCTCACATCACCGCTCCAAGGAATCATCCCAAATCGTTGTGAACCTGAGTATCCGGAACGCATCAGGATAAATGGGCGTTGGTTGGAAAAGTCTTTTTTATAACCATCGGCTACTAATTTGGCCCAATTGTGTCCGTAGATGTTGTGTACTTCGTCTGCTTTTCCTTTGGCTGTAAAGGCTTTGGATGGAAAAACTTCCGGTTCGCCTAAATCGCCCCACAATCCGCCAACACCTTGGTTGATTAAGTTTTTATAGATGTTCCAAAACCAAGCTTTTCCTTCGGGTTTGAACACATCAATTAATCCGGTGTTCCCAAAATAGAAGTCATAGGTAAATGGTTTTCCAAATTTATCAGTAGCTAGAATTTTTTTAGCGACGGCTTCATCCCATTTAGAAGAAGTGGTTAATATAAAGGGTTCGGTGATTAGCACGGTTTTCACTCCTTTGGCATTTAAATCGGCAATCATTTTGGATGGAGTTGGAAAGTTGTCTTTGTCCCAATCCAAGTTTCCCATAGTGCCTTTGATGGATTTTCCGAACCAATACAAATCCAGAATAATCGCGTCTACTGGAATTTCATCTTTGGTAAATTTATCGATGGTCTTCGCTACTTCTTCTTGAGAATGATAGCCAAATCGACTGGAGAAATTGCCTAAAGCCCAACGAGGAGGCAAAGGTTGTTTGCCGGTTAAATCGGTGTAACTCGAAATCAAATCCGTCCAAGAATCACCAGCAATCACTTGATAGGTCATTCTTCCAGAGATCGTTTCGTAGGCTAAAGTGTTGTCTTTTTTACTGTCTAAATCTAAAAAACCGATTGGTGCATTGTCGAAATGAACCGCATAAAGTTTGGATGATAGCACTAATGGGATACAGAAATTCATCAATTCCGCACGAGTTTCATATCCATACTGTGCTCGATTGTATAGTTTCAAACGATTGCCTCGGCGGTTCATTCCTAAAGCACGAGCGCCTCCACCATACAATACTTCAGTAGCATCGAGGTTAAAATCGAGTACTTCGGTGCTGTCTTTTTTAGTGTAGCCGTTTTTTTCAGAAAGTAATTCTTTGGTTTTATAGGAATAGGCTATTTTGAATGGTGCTTTTTGAACGCTAACATCGATGCCATTTGTCGCAAAATGAATGTTGTTTTTGTCTGATTTTATTTTCGCAAATCCTGATTTCGGTGTCAAAATAACAGCGTGAGAATTAGGATCAAAGGATTGTCCTTTTGGTACAAATGAGGTTTCTATAATCTTATCCGAGTAGGCCTTGAAAATATAAGTTCCATCAGAAGTGCTCACCTCTAAACTATTGTTTGTTTTTTTGAAATTTTCGAATTTTCTATTGGCATTCTGAGCAAAAGCCACGGAAGTTAGCAAGAGAAAAACAACTATTTTTTTCATGTGTTTGGTTTTTGAATCGTATAAAGAGACTGTGCTTGATGGCGGTTTTTAATTCAATTCTAAAATTAAAACCGATTTGCTTTCGACAGTAATGTCGTTCTTTACGTCTAGTGATTTCCCGGTGATAATGTCTTTTCCAGTGGTGTAATTTTTAATACTTTCTTGGAAACGATTGGTTTTAAAAGTCTGGCTTTTGGCGCTGTTATTTAGAATGACCATTACTGATTTCGAATCGGTGTATCGGAAATAAACATAAACGTTATTCTCAGGGATATAATGCTTCATTTTACCGAAATGCACAGCCTCATTGGTTTTACGCCAAGTGAAAAGTTTCGACGTGTAGTCGAAAAATCGTTGTTGTTCTTCCGTACGTCCCGATTTTTGGAAGGCATTATTTTTATCCTCTTTCCATCCGCCTGGAAAATCTTTTCGAATATCGGCATCGCCTTTTCCTTTATTCCCGTCCATACCAATTTCAGAACCGTAATACAATTGTGGAATTCCGCGAACGGTTGCAATCAAAGCCAATCCCATTTGATACTTCTTGAAATCTTTCTTATACGTTTCATTAAAGCGATCGGTATCATGATTTTCTAGGAAGGTCATGATGTTGTTCGGATTTGGATATAGAAAATCGTTGGTGAAATTATCATACACTTTGATCATTCCTTTGTCCCATGAAGGCTCGTCCTCGTTGAAAACAGAACCAAAGGCATCGTGTAAAGTAAAATCCATCACACTAGGCAGTTGTGAGTTGAAGCTTTCAATAGCGCCAATTTTACTGTCTTTTTGCCAATAAGCCATTTGTGCTTGGCTGTGCATCCAAACTTCGCCTACAATATTAAAATGAGGGTATTCATCGGTGATGGCTTTCGCCCATTTCGAAATCCCTTCTTTGTCGTTGTAGGAAAAAGTATCGACACGAAATCCGTCCAAATCAGCGTATTCAATCCACCAAATGGCGTTTTGTTTCAAATAGGTTAAGACCAAAGGATTCGATTGATTTAAATCGGGCATCGAACGCACAAACCATCCATCCATACACATCTTAGCATCAATTTCGGAAGCATTGGTATCAAATTGCGTTGTCATTCTATAATTGGTTTGTGCATAACCCGGAAACTGGTGCAACCAATCGTAGGTCGGCAAATCTTTCATCATCCAATGTTCAATGCCCCAGTGATTGGTTACATAATCCATGATGAGTTTCATGTCGCGCTTGTGAAGTTCTGAGGAAAGTTTCAGATACTCTTCGTTAGTTCCGAAACGAGGATCGGTGCGGTACACATCGGATTGTCCGTACGTATGATAGGAATAACGCGCATCGTTGTCTTCGCAAAGTGGTGTGGGCCAAAGCGCGGTAACACCTAATTCTTTTAAATAATCCAAGTGATCAATCATCCCTTGGATATCGCCACCGTGTCTTCCTCCGGGATTGCTACGATCGCCTTTTTCAGTAACCGTTGGATCGCTGTCATTATTAGCATTTCCATTGGCAAATCGATCCGACATGATCAAGTAAATCATATCCGAAGCATCGTATCCTTTACGCAATGCCGAATTGGCTCTTCTTTGTTTTAAACTGTATTTTTGCGTGAAAGCTACTTTGCCATTGTTCTTAAAACTAAAAAGCAAATCTTGAGCGGCCACATTCTTAGTGTCAATTGTTACAAAAAGATAGTTTGGATTTTCGGTTTTTTGAACGTTCTTTATGACGATACTGTTGTTAACTTCTACTTCGTTTTGAGCTATGTTTTTGCCGTGAAATAAAATCTGAACTTCAGCATTGTGCATGCCAGCATACCAAAAGGGCGGTTCCACTTTGTCAATTTGTGCTCCAACGGAAATCGAAACAAGGAACAATACAAACGCTAATTTTTTCATATTTTTTTAAATAAAAAACCTGACTCGTTTTTACAATTCGTCAGGTTTGATTGGACTTTTATACAGTTACCAAATTATTAGGCTCTACCAAAACTTCCTTGCCGTTGACTACCACTTTAATTTCGTGGCTGCCTTCTAGGACAAAATTCGTTTCATGTTGTTGCACGGCTACTTTTAAAATTTGATTTCTAAAATTGATTTTAAAAGAGTAGCCTTTCCATTCTTTCGGAATGCGCGGCGAGAAGTGCAGCATATCATTTTTGATTCGCATGCCGCCAAAACCTTCCACGATACTCATCCAAGTTCCGGCCATCGACGTGATGTGACAACCTTCTTCTACTTCTTTGTTGTAATCGTCTAAGTCTAAACGAGACGTTCTTAAATAGAAAGTATAGGCCATGTCCATTTTGTCTAAAGCAGCGGCTTGAATAGAGTGAACACAAGGCGAAAGCGAACTTTCATGCACGGTGAAGGATTCGTAAAATTCAAAATTTCGGTGTAGTGCTTCTTTAGAAAAATGGTCTTCAAAGAAATAGAAACATTGCAAAACATCGGCTTGTTTGATGTAAGGAGAACGCAAAATTCGGTCCCAAGACCATTTTTGATTGATGGGTCTTTGGCTTCGGTCTAGATCGGCAACGCGAACCAATTCTTTGTCTAGAAATCCATCTTGTTGCAAGTACACATCAAGTTCATCGGAATAAGGGAAGTACATGTTTTCCGCAACGTTTTGCCACGAATGCAATTCCGAATCCGTGATGTTAACTTTTGTTACTATTCGCTTGTGATCGTTGGGATATTCTAGAGCTACTTTTTGAATTTGCTCTAAAGTATATTGCAAGCACCATTTTGCGATATAATTGGTGTAGAAATTATTGTTAACGTTATTTTCATATTCATTAGGACCCGTTACACCAAGAATCATGTATTGGTTTTTGTGTGTAGAGTAGGTAGCTCTTTGGTGCCAAAATCTAGCAATACCGATTAGCACTTCCAATCCTTTTTCTGGAATATAAGAATAGTCACCCGTGTAGCGATAGTAGTTGAAAATGGCAAAAGCGATGGCTCCATTTCGGTGAATTTCTTCGAATGTGATTTCCCATTCGTTGTGGCATTCTTCTCCGTTCATCGTAACCATTGGGTACAAAGCGGCACCATGGGTAAATCCTAGTTTGGTGGCATTTTCAATGGCTTTGTCCAATTGATTATAACGATAGGTCAATAAGTTTCGAGCGACTTGTTGATCTTTAGTTGCCATGTAAAACGGAATGCAATACGCTTCGGTATCCCAATAAGTAGAGCCACCGTATTTTTCACCAGTGAATCCTTTTGGACCTATATTCAAGCGAGAATCTTTACCCAAATAGGTTTGGTTGAGTTGAAAAATATTGAAGCGAATGCCTTGTTGTGCTTTCACATCACCTTCGATCGTAATGTCTGACATTTCCCAAATTTTAGCCCAAGCGTCGATTTGATCGTCTAACAATTGCTGGTAACCTTTAGCAACAGCATTTTTGATTGCATTTTCAGCACCAATTTGGGTATTCTCATGATTCATGGAAACCGTATATCCGCCTAATTTTTGAATAGAAGCTACGGCACCTTTTGGAGCCATAACCGCATAACTAAATTGTATTTTTTCCGAATTGGCCTCGACGTTTTCCGGAGTACTATTTAGATTTTGTTGGTTGAGATAGATACTATTTTGCATGAAAGTAGTAGCTACAAAATGAGTTTTAAAAGTTCTAGCAGTTACAAAGGCTTCATTTTTGTGGTGTTGTACTTGCAAAGGTTCCCAGAATTTTTCTTCCCAATTGGCATCTTCATTAGTAACTCCAGCATCTACATAAGGTTTATATACGATAGTGGCCTCTTTGTTTAAAGGAGTAATTTCGTAATTAATGACACCCACTTCATCTAAATCTAAAGAAAGAAAGCGACGCACGCTGACAGCTACTTCAGTTCCGTTTTTCAATGTTGCTTCAAAAGAACGGTGGTACCAGCCTTCTTTCATGTTTAATTCGCGACGGAAATTAGTCACTTTTGCGCACGCGTTCAGGTCGAAATCTTCGCCGTTTATGGTGATGTCAATGCCAATCCAATTGGGCGCGTTCAAAACTTTAGCGAAATATTCAGGATAGCCGTTTTTCCACCAGCCCACTTTGGTTTTGTCTGGGTAATAAATTCCGGCAATATAGCTTCCTTGGAACGTGTCTCCAGTATAGTTTTCTTCAAAATTTGCTCGTTGCCCCATGGCTCCGTTTCCAATACTGAAAAGGCTTTCAGACGATTTAACTCTCTCTACATCAAATCCTTCTTCAATGATGGACCAATTGTCTGGTTGAATATAATCTTGGTTCATTTTTTTATTAATTAATTGATTTTCAATTTTAATTGACATTATAAAATTAGCATTGGACTAATTTTTCTCGTTTCATTTTTTGATTAAAGCTTCAATGAAGCTGGTATCCATATAGGTAAAATCTTTAAAAATATAATTGGCTTCGTGTAGAATCGCTTCTTCTCCAATTCCGACACTAATCATTTTAGCGCTATTGGCCGCTTGAATTCCGGCTACCGAATCTTCAAAAACAATCGCCATTTCGTTTGGAATGTGCAACTGCTTGGCCGCTTGAAGAAATACTTCTGGATCGGGTTTGGCATTGGTTACATCATTTCCATCAACGATCACTTCGAAATAGTCAATAATGCCTGTTTTTTCTAAAATAGGTTTGGCGTTTTTACTTGCGGAACCTAAGGCAATTCCTTGATGATGTTCTTTTAAAAATTGTAATATGGGCATGACGCCAGGTAAAATTTCGGTAAAATCCATGTGGACTAAATAAGACAAATAGTCTTCATTTTTTTGAACGAGCCACCGATTTTTATCCTCTTGATTGGCTTGAATATGCCCTAGCTCTAGGATAATATCTAAGGAGCGAATGCGGCTCACGCCTTTTAGTTTTTCGTTATGTTCTGGCGTAAATTCGATTCCCAATTGGCTGGCTATTTTTTGCCAAGCTAAGAAATGGTATTTGGCGGTATCGACGATTACTCCGTCTAAGTCGAATATAAATGCTTTTCTATTTGACATGAATTTATGAGGTATGAGTTGCTGCTGATTTTTCTTTTACTAAAAACACACAAAGTCCTGCGATTACCATGGAAACTCCAGCAATAACGATTATCGCCATAGGATCATTTCCAAAAAAAGCAATCATAGAACTTCCTAATAGGCCAGCGGCAATTTGAGGAATAGTGATGGTGCCGTTGAACAAGCCCATGTAGACTCCCATTTTGTCTGCAGGTAATGAACCAGAAAGCATGGCGTATGGCATGGCCAATATAGCAGCCCAAGCCAAGCCAACTCCAGAGATCGAAAGCAACAGTAGATTCTTGTCATGTACAAGTAGCATCGACATTAAGCCGATTCCTCCCAGTAAAAGTGAAAAACTGTATGTTTTTTTTCTTCCCAAAGCTTTTGCAATGGAGGGAATGGCAAGGGAAAATAGTGCTGCAACAGCGCTGTAAAAGGCAAACATAACGCCGGTCCAATCACCAGCTTCGTTGAAACCAATTGATTTTGGATCGATAGCTTCTGCTCCCCACACTTGATTGGCAATGGCTCGTGTGGTATAGACCCACATCAAAAAGAGAGCAAACCAAGAAAAGAATTGTACAATCCCCAATTTCCAAAAAATGGAAGGAGCGTCAGAGATTAATTTAAAAATGTTGCTTTTTTCTTTTTTAGACTCGGCATCTAAGTCAATATCGTTGTAAGCGGCATGTTCTTTAGGAGCATATTCTTTGGTTTTAAAAACGGTCCAAAGTACGCTTGCTAACAAAATAGCACCACCAATATAAAAGGACCAAATCACGGAAGCAGCCACTTTTTCTGTTCCTACGGGAACATTTGACACTCCGATTTTGGTGAGAATCCAAGGTAAAAGAGAGCCAAAAACGGCTCCGAAATTAATCAAGGCGCTCTGTAGCGAATAGCCAAGATTTCGTTGGTCATCGTTGACCATGTCGCCAACAAGTGCTCGAAAAGGTTGCATGGTTACATTGAACGAGGTGTCCATAAGCAACAACATGGTGGCGCCAAAAAGTAGTGCAGGTAAGAGATAGGCAAAATACTCCGCATTAGGCATAAAAAACATGGCTAAAGCTGAAACTATGGAACCAAAAAGAATGAAAGGAATTCTGCGTCCTAAACGCGTCCAGGTTTTATCACTTGAAAGCCCGATGATGGGTTGCACGATCAAGCCTGCTAAAGGAGCGGCCAACCAAAAGTAACCAATGCTGTGCACGTCGGCACCCAATGCTTCTAATATTCTACTGGTGTTCCCATTTTGTAGCGAATATCCAATTTGCACTCCTAAGAATCCAAAACTCAGATTCCAAATTTGCCAAAAACTTAATTTGGGTTTTTTCATTATCGTATTTTTTATGAATGATACGATAAGCGCTATGCTTATCAAAACGTACTTAATTTTCGAAGTAAAGTATAAGTTTTGATATTTGGTTGTAAATATATACTATTTTTCTTTTCAAAAAAGAAAATGTTATGAGGAGCTTGTTTTTATTTTAAATAGGGTGTTGATTCTCTTTGAACCAAATGGGTTTCAATTACTTCCGTTTTGTAATGTTCTTCCTCTTCTTCTTCTTCTTCTGATTCTAATCTTTCAATCAACATATGGGCGGCTTTGTTGCCCATTTTGATGCCGTTTTGACTCACCGTAGTTATACTAGGAGAAGAATAAGTAGAGATAATTCCGTCTGTAAAGCCAATGATTGCAATGTCTTCAGGGACTCTTAGATTTAATTTTTTAGCAGTCTTAATGGCGGTGACAGCAAACAATTCATTGACTGCAAAAATGGAATCCATGGTTTTTGTCGCAATTAAGGTTTCGATTTGTTCGGCGCAATTTTCGATATCTTCTATCTTAACAATTAGGGATTCATCGAAAGGAATGCCGTGGTTTCTTAAGGCTTTTAAATAGCCATCGGTTCTTAATTTTCCGACACTGACGTAGTCGACTGTGGTAATTAGGCCGATTTTCTTAAACCCATTATTAATTAAATCTTGAACGGCTTCATAAGCGGCTAGGCTATCGTCAATAATTACTTTATCACATAGAATGTCATTTGTGACGCGGTCAAACATCACTACTGGCATCCCTTGGTTAATAACCTCACTGATGTGGTGGAAGTCTTTTTTTTGCTGCGTTTCTTTAGATAGTGACATGATAAAACCGTCAATACTACCATTGGCAAGCATTTCCATATTAATAACTTCTTTGTCGAAGGATTCGTCTGACAAGCAAACAATGACATTGTATCCTTTTTCATTGGCAATATGTTCGATGCCGCTAATTACAGTTGCAAAAAAATGATGTACAATTTCTGGAATAATGATTCCGATAGTTTTGGTCTTCTTATTTTTTAAACTTAAGGCGATAAGATTGGGTTTGTAATTGTATAACTTGGCGAATGCTTGTACTTTTTGGCGGGTATCTTCGCTAATTTCTGGACTATCCCGAAGCGACTTTGAAACAGTTGATATCGAGACGTCTAATTCTTTGGCGATTTGCTTTAAAGTAACTTTTCTTTTCATATTGGAAAAAGGTGTAAATAGTGTTTTCGAAATAAAGATAAATTTAATTTTTAGTAATGGAAATATATTCCCTAAAAAAATGAATAATCGAGAAAGTTTTCAACACGAAAACGTTTTCGAGAGACAATTAATAGGTAGTTTTCTTTAGAGTTGAAAAATTTACTTAAATTTAACGTTCGAAGTAAAGTATAAGCTCAAAAAACTAACTCTAACTTAAACAAAATGTATGAAAACAATTTACAAAAAGTTGTTATTTTTATTACTACTACTACCATTTAGTGTCTTTGCACAAAGCATTCTCGAAGGAAAGGTTGTTGACAAAACTTCAAAACAGCCAATTCCGGGAGTAAATGTAGTACTTCAGGGTGAAACCGCCGGCACCCAAACCGATTTCGACGGTAAATTCAAATTAGGTAAACTAAAAAACGGACAAAAAGTTGTATTTTCTTATGTAGGATACAAAAATGCGGTCATTACGTTTGATTCTCAAAAAGATTTGGTGATTAGTTTGGAAGAAGAAGTCAGCCAATTGCAAGAGGTTATGATTCAAGTTGGATATGGATCCGCTAAGAAGAAAGATGCTACTGGATCTGTGGCCTTGATTACTTCGAAAGATTTTAACAAAGGAGCAATAGTCTCTGTTGATCAATTGTTATCAGGGAAAGCGGCCGGGGTAAGAATTACCAACAATGGGGGTTCTCCAGATTCGGCGCCCAATATCGTAATCAGAGGGGGAGCTTCTCTAAATGCTTCCAACAGTCCTTTAATTATTATTGATGGAGTGCCTCTTGGGGATTTAAGTCCAGCTGGAGTTAGTAACCCTTTTACATTAATCAATCCTAGTGATATAGAGAGCTTTTCAATCTTAAAAGATGCATCTGCAACCGCTATCTATGGGGTTAGAGCATCTAACGGGGTGATCTTAATAACAACTAAAAAAGGAACAAGTGGAGATCCTCAGTTCAATTATTCCGCCAATATTTCCGTTGGACGTGTGGGAAAAAAATTAGCTGTCATGAATGGGCCTGAATATACTCGATTTATTCAAAAATATTTTCCTTCTAAAACCAATGTCTTGGGAATTGATGATCCTACAACGACTGCCGTAGATGATCCATCAACGCCACAAGTGGAGGGAAGAATCCTAAGCAATACGGATTGGCAAGACCAGGTTTTGAGAACAGCGATTTCTACAGATCATAACTTTAGCGTTAGAGCTAATATGTACAAAAAAATACCCTTTAGAGTTTCATTAGGATATGCGGATGTACAAGGTCTTTTGAAAACCAATGATTACAAAAGATTGAGTTACTCCTTTAAAATGACCCCTAAATTATTGAATGATGATTTAAAAATTGACATCAATGCGAAAGGAACCTATACGAATAAAAACTCCGTCGATGAAGGAGGAGCTTTAGGAGGAGCTTTAAGTATGGATCCTACTAAACCAGTGTATGGTTCTTCAACAAACAATCAATTTGCCGGATACTATCAAGCAACTGAATTTACAACCGGAACCCCTCCAAGAGAGAATTTACTTGGGTCATGGAACCCAGTAGCCTTGTTGCAACAAAGAACAAGACCAGAAAGATCTGTTAGGTTTTTAGGAAATGTCGAATTTGATTATAAAATGCCTTTCTTAAAGGATTTACGAGCAGTAGTCAATTTAGGGCTTGATGCGTCACAAGCAAGAATTAGAGAATCGTTTGCTAATAATTCAATAGCAACCTACACCTTCAATCAAGCGGGACAATCTCTTTTTAATCCAGGGTTGTCTTATCTTGAAAATCAAACAACCACCAATACTACCATGGACGCCTATTTAGCGTACAACAAAGTAATGACAGGTTTTGTTACTAAATTTGATGCGCAGGCAGGATATTCTTATCAAAACTTCAAAACGGACGGTTATAAAGACATCTTCAAAAATGACCCAATTACCGCTATTAGAACCCCTTTTGTTGACCCTAATGATCCAAATTCAAGATACTATGCCCCTCTTAACTTGCAGGCCTTTTTTGCCAGAACCAACGTTGATTTGTTAGGGAAGTATTTATTTACAGCCACCATGAGGGCTGATGCCACCTCTTTATATGCTAAAGATAAACGTTGGGGTTATTTTCCAGCGGTGGGTGTTGCATGGAAGTTAAAGGAAGAATCATTTCTTAAAGATTCTAAAGTTGTTAACGATTTAAAATTAAGAATAGGCTGGGGGAAAACAGGACAAGCTGGTATAGCAACTGTTGCGCTAGGAGGTGCTTCTGTAGGTTATTTTCCTTCGCAACTTTTATTCACTCCTGGAGATGCGGTAAGTCAATACCTACCAAATGTAACTACCTATTCGCCGATAAGTTACAGTGACGACCTAAGTTGGGAAAAAACAACGACAACCAATCTTGGTTTGGATTTTGAACTTTTCAAAAACAGCATACTTTCGGGTAGTGTCGATGTTTACAACCGTAAAACTACCGACTTATTGGCGGCTGTTAGTTATCCGGCAGGAGGTACTGTTGACGGAGTTTTTGTTAAAAATGTTGGGACTGTAGAGGGAAAAGGAGTTGAGACTGCTTTAACCATAAAAGCAATCACAACGGATAAATTCTCTTTAACCTTAGGAGGGAATATTGCTTATAATTACAGTACTGTTAAAGATTTGGGGACGAGAACTGAAGTACAGGTAGAGGATTCAAGTATTGGAGGAACTGGGGAATATTTATTATACCACCATGTTGGTAATAGTCCGAGATCGGCTTGGGTATACGAACAAATATACGACGCCAGCGGAAATCCAGTTGTAGGAGCATACGTAGATAGAAACGGTGACGGACAAATTAATAGTAAAGATAAATACTATGTTTCTATGGTGCCGAATTGGACCTATGGTTTCAGCACAAATATAACATACAAGAATTGGGATTTATCAGCAAACTTTAGAGGACAAATCGGAGGGCAAGTATACAATCGTAAGCAAAAAGACAATGGATCATTGAATAGCGCCATTTCGCAAAATGGGAATGGTATCTACAATGTTTTAGAGACTGTCAATCCACTTTTTGAGTTCTCAAATCTGAATAATGTTCAATTTTCAGATTATTTTTTAGAAGACGCTACTTTTTTAAGATGTGATAATATTTCTTTAGCTTATAAATTCCTTAAATTTATCAAAAAATCGTCCCTAAAAGTAAGTGGATCTGTTAATAACCCATTTATTGTTACAAAATATTCTGGACAAGATCCAGAGAATTTTTCGGGTATCGATGGTAATTTTTATCCAAGACCAACCACATACACTTTAGGACTAAGTCTTGACTTTTAATTTTTAAAAAAAAGCATTATGAAAAATTTTAAAATAAATAGCATCGGATTAGGTTTAGTCCTGCTTTTATCAATTAGTTGTACGAACGATCTGAATACGGACCCAAAAGGTAAAAATAAGAATTTGGATCAATTGTTAGCTGTTCAACCAACATTAGCCGGTTTGGTGTCGCAAGTATACGGCACACTGGCTTTGTCAGGCCCTTCAGGCCCCGGTAGTACTAATGTGCCTGGGGACGACCCAGGGGAATCACCTTTTTTGAGAGGAATCATTAATTTGCAAGATTTTACTGCTGACGATATGAAAAACCGTTGGGGAGATAATGGTCTAGACCAATTGACTACCAATACAGATTGGACGGATAGTAACAAATTCTTTGGTTACTTGTATAATAGAATTTATTTTACTGCAACGCAGTCCAATAAAGTAATTAATCAAATGAATTTGTATAATATTTCAAGTAAAGATCAGATTATTAGTGAAATGCGATTTTTACGGGCGTTAGCCTATTATTATCTAATCGATTGCTTTGGAAAAGGACCGATATTACTGGAAACGGACCCAGTTGGAGGATTAAAAGCGGAATCAACAAGAGCACAAATTTTTGCTTTTCTAGAATCGGAATTGTTGGCGATCGAACCTAAATTACCAATGTATATTGGATATGGTCAAGCTAATAGATCGACTGCGAGAATGCTTCTTGCTAAATTATACTTGAATTCAGAAGTTTATACTGGTACACCAAGATATGCAGATGCATTAGTTTATGCTAAAAAAGTAATCGATGAAGGTGGTTATAGTTTAGCCCCAAATTTCGGAAGCTTATTCCAAGCTGACAATGACAGAACTAGTGCGAAAAATGAAATCATTTATGCCTTGATAGCCGATTCTCAAGTAAGCCAAAGTTATGGTAATACGACTTACCTTATCAATGGAAGTTTGAATGATGCCACCATGACGGCTACCGATTTTGGTAATCCCGGTGGAGGTACAAATGCTTGGGGAGGACACCGCGCCACAAAAGCTTGGTATGGCCTGTTTGGAAATTCGACAGCAGCGCTAGAAGCTTCGACTGATGACCGAGCAAAATTATTCTGGACAAATTCTTCATCTTCGGATCCAGCAAAAAGACACAATTACGAAATGAATGATTACAAAGCTTGGATTGACGGTTTCCCTTCAACGAAATTTAGAAATACGAATTTCGAAGGACCAACTGTTATTGCATCATTCGCCAATACCGATTTTCCATTGTTCCGACTTGCTGATGTGTACTTAATCTACGCCGAATGTGTTGCTAGAGGAGCTGGAGGAAGTACTTCCGAAGCAGTAGGTTATGTCAATGCAATTAGAAACAGATCGCACGCAAGTTCAATTAACGCTTCCGATTTGACACCGGATTTTGTTCTTGACGAAAGAGCCAGAGAACTTAATTTTGAAGGACATAGAAGAACTGATTTGATTCGATATGGTAAATTTACTGGCGGAAGTTATTTGTGGCCATGGAAAGGTGGCGTGAAAGATGGAACATCAATTCCAACAACCTACAATGTATTTCCAATTCCTTTAAAAGCAATACAAGCAAATCCAAACTTGACGCAAAACCCAGGCTATTAATATTTAACATTAATTTAAATGAAATATATTTTAAAAATAACAGTTTTTATTTTCGCGCTATTGCCGTTTATATCGTGTACTAACGATAAAGACCCAGTGGTTTCAAAAAATGCATTTGAAGTGCGTCAGGATGCCGCTTTTCCCATCCCGTCGGTTCTCTTGCCTGCGAATGACAGTGATGTTTTTGCGAAATTGGTATGGGATGAAACCAATAATGGTATGCCATCGGTTTCTAAATATACCGTTCTGATTTCAGATCATGATGCTGATCCTAATTTTACCAATGCAATTGAGTACAATCTTGGTCTTGGACTTGTGGTCGTTGATGGCGACGGAGTAAGTAATTGTACAATCAAGGTTTCAGAGATTAATTCGATACTAAACCGCCTGCCATCATTTAATTGCGGAGTTATGAATATTGATTTTCGGATTAAATCTACATTAGGAGTAACTTCGACAAATGCTTTAGTGCAACCTAGTGCTTTTGTTCAATATTCTAAACCCTTTACTGTAGCGGTTACGGCCTATTCTACTAAAGCGCCATTCCTTTCCATGGCACGTGATACAGATTCGCCTGCAACAGCACCTAAGTTAGCATCCTCTGCTTACAATAAAAGTAATGATTATGAAGGATTTGTATATCTAGAAGTTGGTACCTATAAGTTTTATAAACCAGACGCATGCAACGAGTATGCAACTCCAACAGTTTATGGAATAAATAGCGGAGCATTAGTTCAAGACGGGACAAACGGATACAACGTTGCCACGGCTGGGTTTTATTTTATAAAAGTAAATTTGAGCGCTAGCGCAAACACCGATACAGGAGTTGGAGCTTTAAGCTATTCCATAAGTCCATTTACATCAATTGGTATTTTCGGAAATGGAACCAAAGCTACTTTGTTTGCAGGGAATAACCCAATGACTTATGATAGTACCACCAAAAAATGGAAAATTACATGGCAATTGATTAACGGTAAAAAGTTTAGTTTTAGAGCCGTTAATGGATCAACTGCTGCTGCAGTACTTGTTGGATCGGGTACCGCTTCAACAACAGGTCCAACAGCGGTAACTTCTTTTTTTGGAACAGTAGATACGTTTGGAACCATTAAAGCACCTGGTGACTTTGTTGATAATACTACTAAAACAAAATACGACATCGAATTGGATGTGAATACGCCAAGAAATTACACCTTTACATTTACTGTAAATCCAAACTAATTTTTAAAAAATTAAATTAGAAAGGGCTGCTTTTAACAGCCCTTTTTTTAACAACTAGAATGCTATGAAAAAAAATGTTTTCTTAAATTTAATGCTGTGTTTGTTCTCTTCGGTTTTACTTTCACAGGTAACCATAAGTCCGGCTACTTTTAATGTTACCGATCCAATTACAATTACGGTTTCTTTTGCTAGTGCCACTTGTAATACCATGACAGCAAACCCCGCTAAAGTATACATGCATGCTGGAATTGGCACGGATACCAATGCCTTTGGCTATAATGTAATTGGGAACTGGGGAATTGATGATGGAGTAGGTTTGATGACCAATAATGGAAACGGAACTTGGAGCATCACCTTAACTCCTAGCGTTTATTTCAATTTAAACGCTACCCAACAAGCAAATGCTACTAAACTGGGAATGGTGTTCCGAAATGCAACCGGTTCTCAAACCCTCAAAAAGCCTACAAGCTGCGGCGATTTTATCTTTAATGTCGGTTTTTTTCAAACAACATTAGTTACTCCAACTGAAAATAGTGTTACCATTATTAATTCAGGGGGCAGTCGAAGTGTTACAGCTACGAATACCAATGGAACAGCGAATTATAATTTAAAAATAAATGGTGTTAGTGTCGACGCTGTCAATAACACGAGCTTTTATTCTTATCCTAATACCAACATCACTCAAAATCAAAATTGTGAATTGGAAATCACTCAAGGTGCTTCAGTTCAAACCAAGAGGTTTTCAGTGATTATAAACCCTGGAGTTATTGCTGCGGCATTACCTTCTGGTGCTTTGGAGGATGGAATTAATTACGATCCAACCGATACTTCAAAAGCAACATTAGTATTAACAGCACCCGGAAAAGAATTTATCTACGTTGCAGGAAGTTTCAACAATTGGCAACCTAACAGTTCGTATGCCATGAAAAAAGATCCAACGACTTCCAAATTTTGGTTAGAATTAAACGGATTGACTCCAGGCGTTGATTACACCTATCAATATTGGGTGGTAGATACTACCCCAACTACGAATTCTCCGGCAATTGTAAAAACTGCTGACCCATTTTCTACATTGGTGCTTTCACCTTTTGATGACCCGTACATTCCGGCTTCAACGTATCCGAATTTACCAGCCTATCCAACCGGGCAAGAGCGCGAAGTTACTGTTCTAAAAACAGGGCAAACACCTTACAACTGGCAAGTGCCGAATTTTAGCAAACCTAAGAAAGAAGATTTAGTTGTTTATGAAGTTCTAATCAGAGATTTTGACACGCATAAAAACTTCCAAGATCTTATCGACCGTATTGATTATTTCAAAAATTTAAAAGTCAATGCCATTGAGTTAATGCCCGTAATGGAATTCGAAGGAAATGAAAGCTGGGGTTATAACACCTCATTTCACTTGGCCTTGGATAAATTCTACGGACCAGAAAGCAAGTTAAAAGAGTTTATTGATTTGTGTCACCAAAACGGAATTGCAGTGATTCTAGACGTTGCCTTAAATCATGCTTTTGGTAGAAATCCAATGGACAGAATGTGGATGTCGGATCCCGATAAAGACGGTTGGGGCGGACCAGCATCGGACAATCCTTATTTCAACGTAGTGTCTACGCATAGCTATGGCGTTGGAAATGATTTCAATCATTCTTCTGCCTATACGCAATATTACGTAAGAAGAGTAATCAAACACTGGATTCAAGATTTCAAAATTGACGGTTTTCGTTGGGACTTAACCAAAGGATTCACGCAAAACTGTACGGGTAGCGATGCCTGTACGAATGCGTACCAACAAGATCGTGTAGATATTCTAAAAGCATATGCTGATTATTCTTGGAGTCTAGACCCTTATCACTATGCCATTTTTGAACATTTAGGAATCGATAGTGAAGAGCAACAATGGGCCAATTACCGATTGAATGAAACACCAAGCAAAGGGGTGATGATGTGGGGAGAATTGCAAGCCGCATACAAAGATCTCGCAAGAGGAGCCGGATCAAGCATTACCAGAATGGGCTCTGATTCTAGAGGGTTTACAGCCAAGCGATTGATTGGATATCCAGAAAGCCATGACAAAGAAAGAGTTTTGTATGAAGCCATGACTTTTGGAGTAGCAGGAACCACTTCGCCATTGAACAACTTGAATAATGCGTTGGGCAGAATGTCTGCCATCGGTGCAACATCTATTTTAGTTCCTGGTCCAAAAATGATATGGCATTTCGCCGAATTAGGAAATGAAATGTCAATCTTTACTTGTAACAATGGTACCATTAACACCGATTATGATGGTGGAACTCCATCGGGGGATTGTAAATTAGATACCAAACTACCTTTGCAATGGACTAACAATTGGTTAGGAAACCCGCAAAGAGCCCAAATTTATAACGACTGGTCTCGTTTAATTGATTTGAAAAAATCGGAACCCGTTTTTGAAGGCAGTTATTCTTTTAGCCCAGATGGAGGAAATAATTTGAAACAAAGAATTTACATCTTCGATACGAGTCTGCCAAGCACTCAAATTAGAAATGTAGTGGTGTTAGCGAACTTTTCTGTGGAAACACAAACGATTATTCCTAATTTCTACACTACGGGAATGTGGTATAATTTAATGGACAATACTTCGTATAATGTTACGAATGTTACAGCGCCAATTACGCTTGCTCCAGGACAGTTTCGAGTGTACGGAGATCATGCTTCTACGTTGAGTAATGATTCGTTTGATCTTAGTGATAGTGTGGTTTTATATCCAAATCCATCCAACACTTATTTTGCGATCAACACCAATACAAGTAAAGTAGATGTTTACTCCGTGACAGGTCAATTAGTTAAAAGTTTTGAAAGTCAAACTAGCGGGTTTCAATTCAATATTTCCGACTTAAAAGAAGGCGTTTATTTAGTAAAAATTCTAGACGCTAATAACCGTCTGAAAACAACTCGATTAATCAAACAATAGTTTTTTTATTTTTTTGAATTTAAAAAGCCTTTTCATTTGAAAGGGCTTTTTTTGCTTCAAAGGGTACCGCAAAATTATTTTTAGTTCGTTAAAGAAAATACCTATTTTTGCCCAATGAATGAAACCCAAAAAAATAAAGTATTCAAAGGATTAAAAATCACAGGGATTACTTTGGTTGTTTTATTAGGGCTCATGTTCCTTTTGCCGATTCTCTTTCCAGGTAAAATTGCGGCTGAAGTCAAGAACTTCGCCAATGAAAAATTAGACGGCGATTTGAATTTTTCCGAAGCCAAACTTTCGTTCTTCAGCCATTTCCCATCCTTGACCTTAACCTTAAAAGATTTCAAATTAAAAGGTTCCGCGCCATACAAAGAGCAAACCTTAGTTGCTGCCAATGAAATTGCATTCGGAATCAATTTGAAAAGTTTGGTGTTTGACAGCAAAATTAATATCGATAAAATATTCCTTTCGAATGCCTTGATGAATGTGCAAGTAAATGAAAAAGGAGAAGCCAATTATAATGTTTATGTTTCTGATTCGCATGTAAAATCGTCAGACACCACAAGCACTTCTTTGAAATTAGAAAAAATTGATATCGAAAACAGCCATTTAATTTATAATGACCGATCTGCTAAAATTCTAATCGATGCGAAAGGATTTAATTATGTGGGGAAAGGCGATTTGGATCAATCTATTTTTGATATCTATACGGAAGCCGAAATTGACGCACTCGATTTTACATTTGACAATGAAAATTACCTAAAAAACAAGAAGATAAAAGCCGATTTAATTACAAAAATCAACACCAATTCCTTAGCATTTGTCTTTCAACAAAACAATCTTAAAATCAATAAATTGCCCGTCGAATTTACCGGAAAATTTGATTTCTTGAAAAATGGGTACGACATGGATTTTAATATCGTTTCGCAAGACAGTCGCCTCAACGATTTCTTTACCGCACTTCCGCCTGCCTATGTAACTTGGTTGGAGAAAACCAAGGTTAAGGGAAGTACCGATTTAGCGCTGTCGTTAAAAGGAAAATACATTGCTTCAGAAAATAAAAAACCAAATCTCGATTTCAATATGAAAATCAGAGATGGTGAAATCGAATATAAGAATGCACCATTTCCGGTTTCCAATATCTTTCTGAATTTTGATACGAAGCTGCCTGAATTGAATCCAGAGAATCTTCAAGTTACCATCGATTCTGTATTTTTTAATGTGGGTAAAGATTACCTAAAAGCCATCGTCAAAACCAGCGGATTGAAAACCCCAAAGGTAGACGCAGTTGTAAAAGCAACACTCGATCTAAAGAAAATGGATCAAGCTTTTGGCTTCGAAAACATGGATTTGAAAGGACTTTTGCAACTGAATCTAACTGCTAAAGGAACTTATGATAAAGCGCGTTCTGTTTTTCCAGTAGCCAATGGAACGCTGAGTCTTAAGAACGCCACCATTTTAACCGATTATTATCCAAATCCAATTCAAAACATCAATGTCTTGGCCACGCTTTCCAACGGAAATGGCACCTTTAAAGAAACTAAGGTGGTTCTCAATCCAGCCTCTTTTGTTTTTGAAGGCAAACCTATTTACGTGAAAGCGAGTTTTCAGAACTTTGATGATGTTGCCTACAACGTCAAAGCCAAAGGTGAAATTGATTTAGCCAAAGTGTATCAAGTCTTTTCCCGAAAAGGCTTGGATGTGAAAGGGTACATCAAAGCCGATGTGGCATTCGCCGGTAAACAAAGCGATGCCACCAATGGTCGGTATTCACAACTACAAAACAGTGGAACGTTACAGCTTAAAAATATTAAAACTACCTCGGAATACCTTCCCAAGCCTTTCGTGATTCAAGACGGATTGTTTTCGTTTCGCCAAGACAAAATGGATTTTACGAATTTCAATGCGACTTATGGCCAATCCGATTTCAAAATGAACGGCTATCTTCAAAATGTCATCAATTTTGTCCTTTCGGATAAAGAAACTTTGAAAGGAAAATTTGTCTTGAACGCTAATTATATCAATGTAGATGAATTCATGACGGAAGCGACTTCGGTTCCTACATCCGATTCAAAAAGCTCCGAAGCAGAAGCAAAAACATCAAGCGGCGTGGTAGTAGTTCCTCCTAATTTCGATTTGCAATTCATAGCGAATGCCCAAAAAATCAACTTTAAAGATTTGGCGTTGACCAATACCAAAGGCGATGTTACTATTACCAAAGGCAAACTGCATCTAGAAAAAACGGGCTTCGATATTATTGGATGTAAAGTAGTCATGGATGCTTCATATGGTGCCGAAAGTCCGACGAAAGCCTTTTTTGATTTAGCACTCGACGCTAAAGATTTTGATATCAAGCGAGCTTATGATGAAATAAAATTATTCCGAGAAATGGCTTCTGCGGCTGAAAACGCTAAAGGAGTAGTTTCGTTGAAATACCAAATTGGAGGGAAGTTGGACCCGAACATGAATCCGATTTATCCATCTTTAGTAGGTGGTGGAATCCTATCAGTGAAAGATGTAAAAATGAAAGGCTTCAAAATGTTTAGTGCCGTCAGCAAAAAGACGAATACCGAGGCCATCAAAAACCCGGATGTGACTAAAGTAGACATTCATACTACGGTTAAAAATAACATTATTACGATAGAACGTTTCAAATTC